>Ga0308166_1000431_pt1 | contig 58887 bp, 49 predicted proteins | sample PhyCR2_2_FD_202137 | JGI IMG/M metagenome (GOLD analysis project Ga0308166, IMG submission 202137) | Phyllosphere microbial communities from UC Gill Tract Community Farm, Albany, California, United States - DLSLCC.R2 | ecosystem: Host-associated > Plants > Phyllosphere > Unclassified | place...
GGCCAGCAGTTGCAGCGACGTCAACCAGTTCGCCAACTATGCGGGCAACGCGCTGGCCGACTACGTGGCGACGCTGCCGGACTACGAATGCACGTACGGCCTGTTCTCGCTGGGCGCGTCCCAGGCCACGGTGGTCTACTCGAGCAGCAACATGAGCGCCGCGGCGGCCCGCTTCGCGCAGGAGGCGGCGGCCTATAACGGCTCCGGCATGGCGCTCGTGAACCTGGCGCTGTACCTGCGCGCGGGCTACTACCTCGCGTCGAGCAACGTGGTGACGGTGCCGCAGACGCTGACCGCGCAGCTGCGCGCGCCGATCCGGCAGCTCGTCGAGGGTTCCCGCCTGTACGCGTCGAACGGCACGGCGACCACCACCGCCAGCGAGACGTTCACCCTGATCACCAACATGAACGACGAGGCGTATTTCCTGCCGTCGATGAAGACGGTCCTGCGCCGCTTCACGAACAGCGGCAGCGATCCGAACGCCGCGCGCGCCCTGCTCCAGCCCAGCGCGGCCGGCGGCCTCACCGGCGCGCTCACGGTCCTGTTCCGCGCGCACACGCGACCCGACGCGCAGTCGATCGTGCAGTACGACGCCTCGTACGCCACCGCCCTGAACGACCTGCTGGTGCAGGACAAGGCGGCGCTGCTCGGCACGAGCGCCGAGTACGAGCTGTCCGACGCCGCCAACGAGGCGTTCCGCTTCCTGCAATACCCGGCGCTGAAGAACCAGGTCAAGCCGATGGTGCAGAATGCCCTCGCCACCAGTTCCATGACCGGCGCCGACAGCGGCATCTGGCTGGCCGCGGCCTCCGCCGTCTCCTACTACGACAACGCGAACTGCGCCCAGTACGGCACCTGCAATTACCAGGCGAAGCTGGCCGACGCGGTCCTCAAGTACGGCTATACCTGCAGCCCGACCATCCGCATCCGCGCCCAGGACATGACCACGGCGCAGATGCAGAACAGCTGCAACCTGCTGCAGGCCGAGGAATCGTACTTCCACGCCATGCTGGAGACGCGGAACAAACCGGTGCCGAACGACCGCAACACGTCGCTCGAACTGGTCGTGTTCGACGACTACACGAACTACCAGAAGTACGCCGGCGCGATCTACGGCATCGCCACCGACAACGGCGGCATGTACCTGGAAGGCGATCCGTCCAGCGCCAGCAACCAGGCCCGCTTCATCGCCCACGAGGCGTCGTGGCTGCGGCCCGAGTTCCACGTCTGGAACCTGGAACACGAGTACGTGCACTACCTCGACGGCCGCTTCGACATGATGGGCGACTTCGGCGCCGCCACCACGCAGCCGACCGTATGGTGGGTCGAAGGGCTGGCGGAATACCTGTCGCTGAAGAACGTCGACCAGGCGGCGATCGATGCCGCGCGCACCGGCCAGTACCGCCTGTCGCAGATCTTCGCCAACACCTATGGCATGAACGACTACGTGAACCGCGCCTACCGCTGGGGCTACATGGCGACGCGCTTCATGAACGAGCGCCACCGCACGGACGTGAACGCCATCGTGGCCAAGTTCCGCGTCGGCGACTACGCCGGCTACCAGTCGTACATGAACGCCATCGGCTCGCGCTACGACGGCGAGTTCGCCAGCTGGGCGAATGCCGCCACGACCGCCGGCACGCCGCCGATGCCGTCGAGCGCCGACAACCTGCCGGCCTGCGCATCGTCCAGCCAGCTCGGGAAGAACTGCGCGATCCGCAACGTGTCGTCGTCGTACCAGTCGTACTTCTACCTGATGCTGCCGGCCGGCGCCACCAACGTGAAGATCTCGACGTCGGGCGGCACCGGCGACGCCGACCTGTTCGTGGCCGTGGACCATTATCCGACCCCGTCGTGGTACGACGCCGCGTCGGGCAATGCGGGCAACAACGAATCGGTCACGCTGGGCTCCCCCTTCACCGGCCGCTGGTATTACGTGACGCTGAATGCACGCCAGCCGTTCGCCAACGTGAGCGTCTCGGCCACCTGGCAGTAAGCATCCCGGCAACGGGAGCGCATGCGTCCCCGCGCGCCGCCCCCTCCCGTGACGCCTGCCGCAGCGGCAGGCGTTTTCACATCCGGCGTCGGCGCGCGCCCGCCCTGCGGTATGCCTGTTTCGCCGCGATCCGCACACAGAACGCACAAGACCGCGACCGGCAATGACCGTAGCCTTGCCCCAACATGTAGAACGAATCGATTCGTCCATGCACCCAAGGAGACAGCAGTGAAGCACAGCAGCACTATCCGGCGCACCGTCATCGTGGCGTCGCTCGCCGCGGCCTTTCCGGCGCTCGTCCTGGCCCAGGAAAGCGACGACAAACCCGTCCAGCGCGTCGTGGTCACGGGGTCGAACATCAAGCGCGTCGATACCGAAACGGCGTCGCCGGTGCAGATCCTGTCGCGCCGCGAGATCGAGCAGAGCGGCGCGCAGACGGTCGTGGAAATCCTCGGCAACCTGACCAGCAACGCCAGGGCGGCAGCCTGGGCGGCATGCTGGTCGCCGTCGCGGCCCTGCAGCGTCCCGACCTGTTCAACGCGGCCGTCAGCCAGGTGCCGCTGGCGGACATGAAGCGCTACCACCGGCTGCTGGCCGGCGCCTCGTGGATCGACGAGTACGGCGACCCCGACCGGCCCGAGGACTGGGCCTACATCTCGCGCTACTCGCCCTATCACCTGCTGGACCGGAACGCGACCTACCCGCCGATCTTCTTCACGAGTTCGACCCGCGACGACCGCGTCCATCCGGCCCATGCGCGCAAGATGGTCGCCAGGATGCAGGAACAGGGCCACGAGGTGCTGTACTGGGAAAACACGGATGGCGGCCACGGCGGCGCCGTGAACAGCGAACAGCAGGCCCGGCTCGGCGCGATGGTCTACGGCTTCCTGTGGGACCGCCTGCATTGACGCACCCGTGGCGGCGCATGGCGCCGCCCGTGTTCATCCGTTCAGCGGCGCGTCCAGGCGTTTGGCCGCCTCCAGGCCGTATTGGGTCGGGCTCATGCCCACATACGACTTGAACTGACGGCTGAACGCGCTGTGATCCGTGTAGCCGCATTCGTGCGCGACTTCGGCGATCCGCGTCGCAGGATTGCGTTCGATGATATCCCTGGCGGCCGCCAGCCGGCATTGCAGCAGTAACTGGCGCGGGGAATGGTGGAAGACTTTCTGGAACAGGCGCTCGACCCGCGACAGCGATAATCCCGCCTCCGCCGCCAGATCCTTGAGGCAGATATTCTGCTGAAAATTCTCGCGGATATATTGCGTGATCTGCGCGATCTGCCGGTAAGCCGGATACAGTTCGTCGGGCAATCCGAGGTCGCGCGAGGTGCCGATCAGGCCGGTCACCCTGCCCTCCTTGTCGTGCAGCGCCATTTTCTTCGTGATGCACCATCCGCGGCTGCGTCCGGGATAGATGTGCAATTCGAGATGCTTGTCGATCGGCTCGCCGCTCTCGACGACCTTCCTGTCCTGCGCCAGGTAGGTTTCGGCCAGCGCACGCGGAAACAGGTCGAGCGCGGTCTTGCCCAGCACGTCATGCTTGTAGCGCGCGCCGCAACGGCGCACCATCGTCCGGTTCACGCTCAGGTAGCGCCCCTCCGTGTCCTTGACGAAAAACGCAATGTCGTTCAGCGCGTCGAATATCTTTTCGATGGCGCCGATACCGATCGTGTCGAGATGCGCAAACGCCGCTTCATCGATCATTTTGTCCCCTCCTGGCGGCAACTATATTGGCTTTCCCGGGCCTTGGCAAATACGAACCGACGTTGTCATGCCGCGCTGTCGCCACCCCTTCACGAGGCGGCATCGACGGCGTCCCGTCGCCGCGACCGCCGTCACAGCGCCAGCTCGGAGAACTTGGGCGACCGGGTCAGGCAGGTCGCGCCCGCCGCCTCCACCAGGACGTCGTCCTCGTAGCGGACACCGCCATGACCGGGAAGGTACAGCGCCGGTTCGATGGTCACGACCCAGCCGGCCCGGAGAATGTCGCCGCATCCGGGGCCCAGGAACGGCTTCTCGTGCAGAGTCAGGCCGACGCCGTGTCCCGTTCCCGGTCCGGCATGGTGCGCGAACTGCGTCGACGCCAGCACCCGTGCGGCGCGCGCGTCGACGTCGGCACCTGCCGCACCGGGACGCACGGCGGCGATCGCCGCTTCCTGGGCCTCCAGCACGGCCTGCATCATCCGCGCCTGCAGGGCGGACGGTTTTCCGGCGACGAACGTGCGCGTCATGTCCGAGCGATAGCCGTTCACCATGGCCCCGAAGTCGATCAGAACGATATCGCCCTTCGCCAGCGGCCGCGTGGACGGCACGCAGTGCGGCCTGGCCGAGTTGGCGCCGAATCCGAGAATGGTCGGAAAAGCGACGTCGTCCGCGCCGTGGCATTTGACCAGATAGTCGAGTTCGCGGGCCATGTCGCGTTCCGTGACCCCCAGCCTGAATTGCCCCAGCAACGATGCCAGGGCCATGTCGGCGATGGCGGCTGCCCTGGCAATCTGCTCGATCTCCCATTCGTCCTTATCGATGCGTAAGCCCTCGACGAGGCCGTTGGCCGGCACCATGCCGAACCGGGCAAGGTCCAACGCCAGCGATGCATGGGTTGCGTGGGACACGTGTGCCGTTTCGATCCCTGCGCTGGCGACGGATGCACCGGCCAGGATGCTGCGCAGCGCATCCCCCAGGGTCTGCCGGTCCCGGTCCCGGCACACGATGTCGGTGCCGCGGCATTCCTCCTGCGCCTGCTGGACGAAGCGGTAATCGGTCACCAGATGCATGCGGCGCTGCGTGAGCACGCCATACGCTGCTTCGCCGCGGAACCCGGTCAGGTAACGCAGGTTCTCCGGCGAGAAAATCAAGAGCGCCTCAAGATCGTGCGCGCGCATCGCCTGCCGCGCTTTCGCAAGCCGTTGCTTGTAATCCGGATACGACATGTCGAACCTTTCCTTGATCGTTCGATGATGGACCTGAGTGCGCCCGCACCGGGGCGCGGAAAGAAGCTTGGGGCCTGGACAAATCGCGGTCTTGACGGGTTGCGCGGGCAAAGGCGGCGAAATCGGCACAGGACGCCGCGATCGTGTTTTCGCCGGATTTTGCTGACGTAGAATTGCCGCCGGCTCAACCACGACGTGCATCATGTATCCCACATCATTCAAGTCCTTCGGCGTTGCCGCGCTCCTCGTCGCAACGCAGTGGCCCGCATTCGGCGCCGACGTGTCGACATCGGCATCCGTCGACGCCGTGCTCGGCCGCGTCTGGCGGTGCGGCCCCAGCGTCACGTTGCGCTCGCAGGCCCTCACGCGCGCATTCGAAACGAATGCCTGCAAATCGCTGAGTGACATCGAACAGCGCTTTCACGCGCCGGCCGAACACGGCGGCGCCCACGCCGCACACCACAACCAGCAGCGTCGGACTTGACGCATCAGGACGGAAACAACATGACCATTGGCGGAAAAACGCAGGCCCAGGCGCTCGCGGCACTGCATCGCATGAACGACAACGCGGTTCCCATCGGAATCGAAGAGTATCGCGCGCGCATCGAACGCGCGCGGGCGTTCATGAAATCGAACGATATCGATGCCATGTATCTGAACGCCGGCAGCAACCTGACGTATTTCTCCGGCACGAGATGGCATCCGAGCGAACGCATGGTCGGGGCCATCTTGCCGGCGGACGGCGAACTGACGTATATCGCGCCCGCTTTCGAGCGGAACACGATCGAGACATTCATGGGAATGCCGGGCAGGATCGTCTGCTGGGACGAGCACGAGAATCCCGCCCGCCTGCTGCCGGCCATTCTGGAAGACTTCAGGACGGCGGCGGGCGCACGCGCTTCGCGCCAGCTCTACGTCGACGACAGCACGCCGCTGTTCCTGTTCGCCGCGCTGCAGGCGGCCATGCCGGGCTATACGCTGCGGCCGGCGTCGCCGCTGACCGGCGCGTGCCGCGCGCGTAAATCCATTGCCGAAATCGCATTGATCCAATGCGCCATGGACATGACGATGGAGGTCCAGCGCGCGGCGGCCTCGATCCTGCATGAAGGGATCACGACGAGCGCAGTGGAAGACTTCGTGCATCGCGCGCACCGGCACGTCGGGGCTTCGGGATCGTACTTCTGCATCGTCCTGTTCGGCGAGGCCACGTCGTATCCCCATGGGGTCAATCATGTCCAGACGTTGAAGCGAGGCGATACGGTATTGATCGATACCGGATGCAAGGTCCACAACTACATCTCGGACATCACGCGAACCTATGTATTCGGCCCCGCCTCCGAACGGCAGCGCTTCGTCTGGCATGCGGAGCAGGCCGCGCAGCTGGCGGCCTTCGACGCAGCTCGACCGGGCGTGGCGTGCGAGGACGTCGACCGGGCCGCAAGGCGATCGCTCGAGGCGAATGGCTTCGGCCCGGGCTACCGCCTGCCCGGACTCCCGCACCGTACCGGACACGGCATCGGCCTGGATATTCATGAGGGGCCCTATCTCGTGGGCGGGGAAACCCGCGTACTGGAACCCGGCATGTGCTTTTCGAACGAGCCGATGATTTGTATTCCGGGCGAGTTCGGGGTACGCCTGGAAGATCATTTCTACATGAGCGCATCCGGTCCGCACTGGTTCACCGCCCCTGCCGAAAGCCTGGAACATCCGTTTCCATGAAAGCGACCGGGCCGGACCGCGACGTTTTCCAACCATCCAACTGACCTTCGAAGGAAATATGATGAGCGACAATATCTTCACCGGCACCATCCCGGCCCTCATGACCCCGTGTACCGCCGAACGGACGCCCGACTACGACGCGCTTGTCGCCAAAGGCCGCGCGCTGATCGACGTGGGCATGTCCGCGGTCGTGTATTGCGGTTCGATGGGCGACTGGCCCCTGCTGAGCGAAGCCCAACGCCAGGAAGGCGTGGCGCGGCTGGTGGCCGCCGGCGTGCCGACGATTGTCGGCACGGGTGCGGTGAACTCGAAAGAGGCGGTGTCACATGCCGCGCACGCGGCCAGGGTCGGTGCGGGCGGCCTGATGGTCATTCCGCGCGTCCTGTCACGCGGCGCCTCGCCCGCTGCGCAAAAGGCGCACTTCTCGGCCATCCTCGACGCCGCCCCGGACCTGCCCAGCGTGATCTACAACAGTCCTTACTATGGCTTCGCGACGCGCGCGGACCTGTTTTTCGAACTGCGCGCCAGGCACCCCAACCTGATCGGGTTCAAGGAATTCGGCGGTGCCGCCGACATGCGTTACGCTGCCGAGCACATCACCAGCCAGGACGAGCATGTCACGCTGATGGCCGGGGTGGACACGCAAGTCTTCCACGGGTTCGTCAACTGCGGCGCGACCGGTGCAATCACCGGCATCGGCAACGCACTGCCGCGCGAAGTCCTGCAACTGGTCGACCTGTGCCGCAAGGCCGTCAAGGGAGACGTGGTTGCGCGTCGCCGGGCGCGCGAGCTGGAATCGGCACTGGCCGTGCTGTCCTCGTTCGACGAAGGCACCGATCTCGTTCTTTACTACAAATACCTGATGGTTCTCAACGGCGACAAGGAATACACGCTGCACTTCAACGAGACCGACGTGCTCAGCGCAAGCCAGCGCCGCTATGTCGAGACACAGTATGCGCAGTTCCGCAACTGGTACGCCGGCTGGTCGAAGGAGGTGCATGCCTGAGCGCCGAGTCACGATCTCGACGGGCCTTTGCACGCGTACCATCGTGGCAGCACGATGGTCGGCGCATGGCCCGCCACGGATCAACAACGGCGAAGTACGGGCGGCGGCTGCGTCGTTGCAGCGGCATATCGAAAACGCAGGCGCGGAACTCGACCAATTCAACCTGTCGAGGCACCGCGCGTCACCGGCGCGTCAGAAGCGCGAGAGCCTGTAGGCGGATGTCTGCGGCAGGCCGTCCGCCGGCGCCGCCTGCCCATCGAGACGGGCAACCAGTTCAGCCGTCACGGCCGCCTGGGTCAACCCGAGATGATGGTGCCCGAATGCCAGCATGACCTTGCCGTCGCACACCGAATCGATGACCGGCAGCGAATCCGCCAGGGACGGGCGAAAACCCATCCACGGCGTCGCGGCCTCCGTGCTCAGCGGGTTGCGGAAAAGGCCCCCGCTCAGTTTGTGGAGCTGCCAGGCGCGCTCCATGTTCGGCGGACGCTTCAGGCCGGCAAATTCGACGGTACCGGCCAGGCGCAGGCCATCGCGCAAGGGCGTCATGATGAATTTGCGTTCGAACGATGTCACCGCGAACGGAAGACGCTCCCGTTCCGCCGGCAACATGAGGTGATACCCTCGCTCCGTATCCAGCGGTACCGTCTTGCCGGTCAATGACGCGGTGAGCCGCGCGGAATGCGCTCCGCACGCCACCAGTATCCGGTCAGCCGCCAGCTCGCCGTCCGACGTGAAAAGCCGCACGCCGTTCCCGGTCACCTTTGCGTCCAGCACGTCGCGCTGTTCGAACCGGATCCCGCGTGCCCTGCCCGCTTCGACCAGCGTCGTGACGAGCCGGTAGGGGTCGATGAAGTGGCCGGTGTCCGGGAAGAACAGCCCGCCGCGGATGGTCTCGCTCAGCTGGGGGGCCGCTTGCCGTATGGTGTGCGGCTGCCAGAATGCGACATCGATATCCTGCCGCGCCATGCGCGCCTGCAGTGCCTCGACCGCCTCGAACGATTCGCCGCGCTCGTAGACCAATAACGAGCCGTCCTTCCTCAGCAGCGCCGCGCCGTCGATATCGCGCAACAAGCGGTGCCAGGCATCGAAACTTGCCTCGTTCAGCGCACGGATGCCGGCGACGGTGCGTTGATACCGTGACGGCTGCAGGTTCAGCAGCAGGCGCCCGAACCATGGCAATGCGCGCGGGAGATAGCGCCAGTCCAAGCGCAGCGGTCCCATCGGATCCCGCAGCATGGCCGGGATGCGCTTCAGGATCGACATGTCCGCAATGGGAAAGACCTGTTCCGTGGCCACATGCCCCGCATTCCCGTACGAGGCGCCCCGGCCCGGCGGCTGCCGGTCCAGAACCGTCACGATCCGGCCCGTGCGCGCAAGTCGCAGTGCGCAGGCGACGCCGATAATCCCGGCACCGACGACAACCACCTCTTCGGCGGCGTTGGAAGCAAATGTGTTTTGCAAGTGTTGACTTCCTGCCTGGACGGCTGGAACACCGCCGTCCGCAGCTGTTTCGTGATTGGACAAAAGAGGGGCTGCGCCCGCAATGCGGTCAGATACCCCAGGCAAACGGGTCCCGGTCATCGATCAGGATCGTGCTGTCGGCAGTCATGTAGGCGCTGCCGCTGATGAAGGGCCTGATGCGGTCGCCTTCCCGCTCATAACGGCAGACGAACCGGCTTCCCGTGATGCTCGCCTGGACCCATGTCTGACCCGGCGCCAGCTTGTCGTCGGCAGCCAGGCAGGCCATCTTGGCGCTGGTACCGGTGCCGCAGGGAGAGCGGTCGTATGCCTTTCCAGGACACAGGACGAAGTTGCGGCTGTCCGCCACGTCGTCGTCGGCAAACAGCTCGATGTGGTCGATGGCCGCGCCGCCCGCGCCGGTCACGCCTTCGGCATCCAGGGCACGCAAGATCTTCCACGTAAAGCTGGTCAACGCCTCGACATGGCGCATCTCGAGTGTCTTTCCGTGGTCATTCACCAGGAAGAACCAGTTTCCGCCCCACGCGATGTCGCCGACCACGACACCATGCCCGGGCACATCCACCGCGACCTGCTTGCGATAACGGTAGGCCGGCACGTTACGCACGGTGACCGACCCATCGTCATGCAGGACCGTGCCGACCTGCCCCACCGGCGTGTCGATCGTGTGTTCGCCCGGGGCGATGCGTCCCTGATGGTGCAGGGACGCGATCAGGCCGATCGTGCCGTGCCCGCACATGCCGAGGTAACCGGCGTTGTTGAAGAAAATGACGCCGCAGGTCGCATTGGCCGACACCGGCTCGCAGTACAGCGCCCCGACAATCACGTCGTTGCCGCGCGGCTCCAGCAGGCAGGCTTTTCTCCACTTGTCGTGCCGGGTCATCAGGTCGTCACGCTGTTCGGCCATGGTCGCCCCGGCGAGTGCCGGGAAGCCCTGCATGACCAGGCGGGTCGGTTCACCGCCGGTGTGGGAGTCGATGACGTGCAGATGATTCATGAATCAATTCTCCAATGAGTCCGTTCAAGGAATGCCGACGAGGGATCAGGACCAGGCGCGGGCGGGCGCGGCCGCTGGCGTCTCGTGCGCGGCGGGCCGGACAGCCTCGCCTTCGTCATCGTCGAGGTCCAGCTTGTGCGCCGCCACGCCCGAGTGCACGCCCCAGTAATAGATGCCCAGCGCGCAGAGGGCCACGGCCACGGTGTCGAACGGGTGGGCCAGCATGCCGATTCCGCCGAAGGTACCCAGCTTGGACAACACGATGGTAATGGCATAGAACCCGATGAACCAGGCGGAAGAACGGACTTGTTCTTTCAGCGACAGGTGATGGGTGGGGACAAAACGGCCGCACAGGAGGTAGGCCGCGAACATCGCAATTTGCAGACCCAGCAACCAGGAGACCGTGCCCCAGCCGGACCAATACACGATCAGCGCCGCGACGACGAACGAGACGGGCCCCAGCAAGGCCATCCATTTGACCCGGAATGGCCGCGCCATGTCCGGCGCATTGCGACGAAGCGCCGCGACGGAGATCGGCGCCACCGCGTAGCTCAGGACAAGTGCGGCGGAGACCACGTTGATCAGGGCCTCCCACGACGGAAACGGCAGCGTCCAGAAGACGGACAGGCCGAACGTCAGCCACAGGCCGGCGCGGGGAATGCCGGACCGTTCGTCGATCCGCGTGAAAACCCGGAAAAACGTGCCGGTTTTCGCCCAGCCGTAGATGATGCGCGGCGTCGCGTTCATGTAGATGTTGCCGCAACCGCTGGGCGAGATGACCGCATCGGCGACCACCAGGTAAGCCAGCCAGCCGACGCCCAGCGCAAGTGCGATATCGTGATACGGCAGCGACAACCGCTGCGCAACCGCGCTCCAGCCGTCTGTCAGCATGGTTGCGGGAACGCCGCCCAGAAAGGCCAGTTGCAGCAGGACGTAGAGCACGGTCGACAGCAGCACCGACAGGATCAGGGCAACCGGGATGGTTCGCTGCGGGTTCCTCACCTCGCTTGCGACCGAAATGATGGGCGTCAGCCCCAGGTAGGCAAAGATGACGCCGCCGCCGGAAACGGCCATTTCGACGCCCGACAGGCCGAATGGCGCAAAGCCTTGCGCCGTCAGGTTGCCCGGCTTGAAAAACGTGAACAGCACGCCGATGACGAGCAGCGGCACGATGAACTTGAAAATGCTGATCAGGTTGTTCGCTACCGCAAACGTCTTGACGCTGCGATAGTTCAGCCCAAAGAACAGACAAAGCAAGGCGAATTGAAAGCCCCACCCCGGTAAAGTGGGGTCGCTCGACCCCGTCCTTGTCAGCCCGGGAATCCAGGCCGCGGCGTACTGGCGCGACGCCACGACTTCGATCGCGACCAGGCTGGAGAATGCAATCAGCGTGATGAATCCCATCAGGTAGCCGAACAGGGGGCCGTGGGAATAAGTCGGATAACGGATCACGCCGCCGGCCCGGGGCAGCGCCGCGCCCAATTCGCAGTAGACGACGCCCAGCAACAGGACCGCGACGCCGCCGAGCATCCAGGACAGGATACCGGCCGGACCGGCGATGGCGGACACGTGACTCGCCGCGAAGAGCCAGCCGGATCCGAAGATCGCCCCGAGGCCGATGAATGTGACGTCCAGCAGCGAGAGATGCTGCTTGAACCTGCCTTGACCCGGCATGGTTTCTCCCTGTTTTGATTTGTCGCTCGCATGGAAGCCGGCGCCAGCGGTGCTCCCGCCGCGGCGGGGGCGTACCCGATTTTTGCAACACGTCATGCAGGCCATAGAATGAACGCAAACCGCCGAAATCGATTGATGTTTTTCGATGTCGGCGACGGCGAAATCAGCACAGCTGCGGGCGTTCGTGACGGCATGCGCCGGATCGACGGCACGGGTATCGCTTTGATGTGCCTCAATGATATGGACCGCATCTGCACCGGGTCGGCGTGGTCGAAGCAGGACGCACAATCCAAGCGGAGGGCGTTCCGATGTACAAAACCATCGTGGTCCACGTCGATGGCGGCCGCAACCAGGCGAGCCGCCTGCAGGCGGCCGCGCTGCTGGCCAACGCGCACGACGCGCATCTGGTCGGCACCGCGCCGACCGGCATCTCCTGGCTCGACCTCGCCCTGCTGAGCGGATCGATGGCGGTGCCGCTGCCGGTCGAGGACTTCCACGGCCTGCGCGACGCCGCCGCGCAGCATCTCGAACGGTTCCGGACCGACGTCGCGAAGCTCGGTGTCGCATCGTTCGAGGGGCGCATCGTCGAGGACGTGCCCGACTACGCGTTGCTGATGCAGGCCCGCTACGCCGACCTCGTCGTGCTCAGCCGGAATCCCGACGTCGACCGGTACGCCGACGTCGCCACGCCTGTCGCGGTGCCGGTGCGCGGCCTGCCGGAACACGTGGCGCTGCGGGGCGGCAGGCCCGTGCTCGTGGTGCCGGATTCGTATGCCGGCGAGCGCATCCCGGGCACCGTCGTGGCCGGCTGGGACGGCAGCCTGCAGGCGCTGCGCGCGTTGTCCGCCGCGCTGCCGCTGCTGGTGCGGGCCGACGGCGTGAAGCTGGCACTGATCAATCCGGACGAGATCGCCGGGCCGCACGGCGAGGAGCCCGGCGCGGACATGGCGCTGTACCTCGCCCGTCACGGCGTCCGGGTCGACGTCGTGGTGGAACGCACCGACGCCACCGCCGGCGCTGCGCTGGCGGGGCTCGCGACGGATTACGACGCCGGACTGCTCGTGACCGGCGCCTATGGCCACAGCCGCTACCGGGAATGGGTGTTGGGCGGCGTCACGCGCGAGCTGCTGGAACGCGCGCCGGTGCCGTTGCTGCTGGCGCATTGAACGGGACCAGACCGTGGCCCGGCAACCCGATTCGCTTCTTGCACAGGAGGTCATCATGAACAGGGTAGCGCTCGACATGCCCGTCGTCGGCGAATGTTCCGTCGCCGAATGCGCCTACAACGTCAACCGCGGCTGCCATGCGCGCGCGATCACCGTCGGCGACGGCATCCATCCCGGTTGCGACACCTTCCTCGTCGCATCGCCGCATTCGCGCGACACGGCACGGCATGCCGGCGTCGGAGCGTGCAAGACGTCGGCCTGCCAGTACAACGACGACTACGAATGCACGGCGGACCAGATTGCCGTGGGCCACGCCGTCCACGGCGCGAGCTGCCTGACGTACCAGCAACGCCTGCTGCCCAACACGCACGGCGACCAGGACCACCGGCAGTCCTGATCGCGTCGCAGTTGCCGGTGCCGTCGCGCGGCACACCCGCGGCCGGCGCGATGCGATCCCGGTGCCTGGCACGCTGCTGCGCTGGCGCAGAAGCGCTTGACCCGCGTTCTGACATCATGATTCTTGCATATTTATTAACTCAAGGAATCATCATGTCTCGACGCAAACTTTACGCAAGATTCTTGCTTTTCAGCCTGCTCGGCGGTCCGGCAGCCGCCATCGCCGGTGCCGAACCACTGTACGGCCTGACGTTCCTGCCGCAGGATTTCTACGCGACAGGCATCAACGGCGCCGGGCAGATCGTCGGCACGGCGGGCGGCGGCGCCGCGATCTGGTCGGCGCCGGGGTCGGTGACGTCGCTGAGCACCCTGCTGCCGGGCAGCGAGGGCCTCGGCATCAACAACCGCGGCGACATCGTCGGGCGCTACGGGGACAGCGCGTTCGTCTACGCGGGCGGCATCGCCACGACGATCGACACCGGCACGCGCAGCTGGGCCACCGGCATCAACGACGCCGGCCAGGTCACGGGCACGGCCGCCACCTACGTCGCCGGCGTGCAGAGCGGCTTCATCTACGCGGGCGGCACCACGACGTTCTTCGCGCCCGAATTCCCTTCCCGAGGCGACAACGTCGCCAATGCGATCAACAATGCCGGTACCGTCGTCGGCACGGTCGCCCACGGCGACAACTGGTGGAGTCCCGACCGCCAGGCGTTCACGTTCGATCTACCGGGCGACGGCGGCCCGCTCGGCCGCGGCACGCTCGGGGGCACGATCAGCGAAGGCGAGGACATCAACGACGCCGGCGCCTTCGTCGGCTGGTCGTCGAACTACGAAGGCACCGCGGAGCTCGCGTTCATGTACTCCGGGCAGTACGGGATGCAGGACCTCGGCTCCCTCGGCGGCAGCTCGTCGCGCGCGCACGGCCTGAACGACCTGGGCTGGGTCGTGGGCATGTCCGACGCGGGCGGCGGCGCCGGCGGATTCGATTACCACGCATTCCTGTACCGCGACCGCCGCATGGTCGACCTGAACGGCCTCGTCGAGCCGGCCGGGGGCTGGCGCCTCGTCACGGCCGAGGACGTCAACGACGCGGGCCAGATCCTGGCCCAGGCCTGCCCCGTCGGCGACGGCGCGTGCCGGTTCGTGCGCCTGGACCTGCTCGCGCCGATTCCCGAACCGGCCACCTGGTCCATGGTGCTGGCCGGGACCGTCCTCGTCGCACTGGCGGGCCGGCGCCGCCGTGCCCGCCTGGCCGCGCTGGCCGCGCCGGCGCTGCTGGCGGCGCCGTTCGCCGCACAGGCCGCCGACCGGCCCGCGTTCACGATGACGGCCCCGCCGGCGGGCTTCTGGGGAACCGCCATCAACAACGCCGGCCTGATCGTCGGCACCGCGATGTTCGACACGGCGGACGAGGTCGCCGCCGTGTGGGACGGCAAGACCCTGCGCAGCCTCGCGCGCGTGGCGCCCGGCAGCCTCGGATTCGGCATCAACGACCTGGGCCACGTCGTCGGGGTCTCGGATTTCGCGCAGGCATTCATCGCCACGCCCGCCGGCGTGCGTGACATCGGGCGGCTCGGGTTCTGGGGAACGAGCCGTGCGCTCGCCGTCAACGATGCGGACGAGGTGGCCGGCAACGGCTACTGGAACGTCGGCGAAGAGTGGCGCGGTTGGGTCTATGCGCGCGGCGTGCTGCGCATGATCGGCACGTTCGGCGGCGACTGGAGCGAGGTGCGCGCCATCAACAAGGCCGGCTACGTCGTGGGCACCGCGTCCCTCGTGCCGCACCGCGGGCTGTACAGCGACCACCGCGCGTTCGTGTACCGCGACCGCCTGCTGCAGGACCTGGGCACGCTCGGCGACGGCGTCAGCAGCCGGGCCGGCGACATCAACGACGCCGGCCAGATCGTGGGCGCCTCGGAATATGTGTACCAGCTGGATAATGCACGATCGCACCCCTTCCTTTACGAAAACCGCACGATGCGCGACCTGGGCACGCTGGGCGGTCCGGACGGCGGCGCGAACGGCATCAACAATGCCGGCGCGGTCGTGGGCTACTCGACCCTCGATCCCGCCGAGTTCACGACGCACGCATTCCTGTACGAAAACGGGACGATGCACGACCTGAACGACCTGACGGCGGTAACGCCGGGCTGGACGCTGGTCGAGGCCAGCGACATCAACGACCGCCGCCAGATCCTGGCCCGCGCCTGCCGCGACGAGGACTGCCTGATGGTCCGGCTCGATCCGGTCGCGTCCGCGGCGCGGCGGCGCTGAGGCCGGCGGCAAACCTCGCCTGCGCTACACCTGGATGATGACCTTGATCGCGTGCGTGTCCGCCGCGCGCGCGAACACGTCGTAGGCATCTTCCATCTGGTCGAGCGGAAAGCGGTGGCTCACGAGCGCCGCCGGGTCGAGCCTGCGCGCCGTCACCGCCTTCAGCAACTGCGGCGTGGTGACGGTGTCGACGAGGCGCGTCGTGATCGTGATGTTGTGCGACCACAGCCGTTCCAGATGCAGGTCGACCTTCGTGCCGTGCACGCCGATGTTGGCGATCGTGCCGCCCGGCCCCACGAGTTGCTCGCACAGTTCGAAGCTGGCCGGGATGCCGACGGCCTCGATCACGGCGTCGGCGCCGCGTCCGTCCGTCAGCCGCATGACCTCGTCGGCCGTGCCGGCATCCGGCACGAGCGCGTGGGTTGCGCCGAACCGCCGGGCCAGTTCGAGGCGGTGGCGGTCGGGGTCGATGACGACGACCAGCGCCGGCGCATAGAACTGCGCCGTCAGCAGTGCCGCCAGGCCGATCGGCCCGGCGCCGACGATGGCGACGCTGCAGCCGGGCTGCACCTTGCCGTTCAGGACGCCGCACTCGAAGCCGGTCGGCAGGATGTCGCTGAGCATCGTCAGCGCCTCCTCGTCGGCGCCATCTGGAATGTGATGCAGGCTGAAATCGGCATGCGGGATGCGCACGAAGTCGGCCTGCGTGCCGTCGATGCGGTGGCCGAGGATCCAGCCACCGTCCAGGCAGTGCGAATACATGCCCTTGCGGCAATAGTCGCAGCGTCCGCACGACGTGATGCAGGAGATCAGCACCCGGTCCCCCGGGCGGAAACCCGCGACCGCCGGTCCCGCCGCCTCGATCACGCCGACGCCTTCGTGGCCGAGGATCGTGCCCGGCGCGCAGGTCGGCACGTCGCCTTTCAGGATGTGCAAATCGGTGCCGCAGATCGTCGTGCGGGTCAGACGCACGATGGCGTCCTCCGGATGGCGGATGACCGGCTGGGGACGCTCCTCGAGGGTGCGCCGGCCCGGGCCGTGATAAACGAGTGCCCGCATGATGACCTCCATCGCGCTGCGTGTTGCGCCAAGAATCATCATAGTTCGCGCCGGCGGAAATACCAGTCGTTCCACTACCCGGCCGGCAAGATCCCGACCATAATGGCGTTGAACCTGAGGCAGATCAAAGGACTGCCGCCCGCGCCCTGCACGGCCCGCTTGACAGTGGATGTCCGCGCACCGGCCGGGGCACCCGGCCGGCACGTTCAGGTCCAACGACTGTAGCGCTGCCGCTGCGGCAGCGCGCCACGCATGGAAAGGAGCCGATCCCCCATGAACGCCATGTTCGACCGTCCGCCGGGAAGCGCGGCATGAGCGCGGCCGCGGAGCCGGCCGGCCCGGACGCCGCCGGCGCACCGGCACCGCGCCGGCCCGCCGCGGCAGGCGCCGGCCGCGACGGGCTGTCCGGCGCCGAGGCCGCGCGCCGGCTCGCGGCCGACGGCCCCAACGCGCTGCCGGACCGTACCCGACGCGGCTGGCCCGCGATCCTCGGCGAGGCGGCGCGCGAACCGATGTTCCTGCTGCTGGTCGGCGCCGCCCTGCTCTACCTGCCGCTGGGCGAGCCGCGCGAGAGCGCGTTCCTGCTGCTGATGGTCGTGCTGATGCTGGGCATGACGCTGTACCAGGAAGGCCGCACCGAGCGGGCGCTGCAGGCGCTGCGCGACCTCTCCGCCCCGGCGGCGACGGTGGTGCGGGACGGCCGCCGCCAGCGCGTGCCGGCCGCCGCGCTCGTGCGGGGGGACCTCGTCGCGCTGGCCGAGGGCGACCGCGTGCCGGCCGACGCCGTGCTGATCGAGACGAGCGGCCTGCGCGCGGACGAATCGCTGCTGACGGGCGAATCGGTGCCGGTCGGCAAACGGGCCGGTGCGCCCGACACCCCGCCGGCCCAGCCGGGCGGCGCGGACCTGCCCTGGGTGTTCGCCGGCACGCTCGTCGTGCAGGGCGACGGGCTGGCGCTCGTGGCCGCCACCGGCGCGCACAGCGAGCTGGGACGCATCGGCGCGGCGCTCGGCGCGATCCGACCGCCGTCCGGCCGCCTGCAACGCGAGACGCACCAGCTCGCGCACCGTCTCGCCGTGCTGGGCCTGACCGTCAGCGCGTTGCTCGTGCTGCTGCTCGGCTGGCGCGGCGGCAATTGGCTGGAGGCATTGCTGGCAGGCGTGGCGCTGTCGATGTCCGTGCTGCCGGCCGAGTTCCCCGTCATTCTCACCGTGTTCCCGGCGATCGGCGCATGGCGGCTGGCCCGCAGCCGGGTCCTGACGCGGCGGCTGGCCGCCATCGAAGTGCTGGGATCGACGTCGGTGCTGTGCGTCGACAAGACCGGCACCCTCACCGAGAACCGCATGGCGCTGGCGCGCCTGTGGCACGGCGGCGTCGCGCACGACGTCACGGCCGGCGCGCCGCTGGCGCCGGGACCGCGCGCGCTGCTGGAGGCCGCCGTGCTCGCCAGCCGGCCGCATTCGCCCGACCCGATCGAGGAAGCGCTGCGCAAGGCGGCGGCCGCGCAACCGCCGCCCGCGGCGCGCGCGCGGCCGCCGCAGCCGGTGCACGACTACGGGCTCACGCCCGAGCGGCCGGCCATGATCCGGATCTGGAGCGACGGCCACCACGCCGTCGCCGCCGCCAAGGGCGCCCCGGAAACGATCGCGGCCATGTGTCCGGACGACGACCGCGGCCCCGCGCTTGCCGCCGCGGCGGCGATGGCCGGCGCCGGCCTGCGCGTCCTCGCCGTGGCCGAAGCGCACGGCATCGCGCCGCCGTGGCCCGACGACCCGGCCGCGCTGCCCTACCGGCTGCTGGGCCTCGTGGCGCTGGCCGACCCGCTGCGGCCGGACATTCCGGATGCCGTCGCCGAGTGCCGGCGCGCCGGCGTGCGCGTGCTGATGATCACGGGCGACCATCCGGAGACGGCCTGCGCCATCGCGCGCCAGGCCGGCCTGCCCGCCGGCGCGGCCGTCACCGGACCCGACATCGCGCGCCTGGACGGCGACCGGCTCGCGGCGCGGCTCGACGGCGTCAGCGTGTGCGCACGCGTCGTGCCCGGCCAGAAGCTCGCGATCGTGCGCGCGCTGCAGCGGCGCGGCGCCGTCGTCGCGATGACGGGCGACGGCGTCAACGACGCGCCGGCGCTGCGCGCCGCCGACGTGGGCGTGGCGATGGGCCTGCGCGGCACCGACGTGGCGCGCGAGGCGGCCGAGCTGACCCTGCTGGACGACCGGCTGCCGTCGCTCGTGCTGGCGCTGCGGGCGGGACGGCGCATCTTCAGCAACATGCGCAAGTCGATGCGCTACGTCGCCGCCGCCCACGTGCCGATCACGATCCTCGCGCTGCTGCCGCCGCTGCTCGGCTGGCCCGTGCTGCTGTACCCGGCGCACATCGTGTTCCTGGAACTGGTGATCGACCCGGCGTGCTCGCTGGCGTTCGAGAACGAGCCGGAAGAACCCGACCTGATGCTGCGCCCGCCGCGTCCCGCCGACGAATCGGTGCTGGATGCGCGCGCTTTGCTGGCCGCGCTGCTGCGCGGGTCGTGGGCGGCCGCGCTGATCGCGGCATGCTACGGCTGGGCGCTCGCCAAGCTGCCCGAACGGCAGGCCGCGGCGACGGCGTTCGCCGCCCTCATCCTGTGCAACCTGGGACTGCTGCTGCACCACCGCCAGCACCGCTTCATGGCGGCGCTGCGCACGGTCAACGCCGTGTTCGTCGCCATCGCCGCCGGCGCGCTGGGACTGCTGGCCGCGGCGCTGTGGTGGCCGCCGCTGGCCGACCTGTTCCGCTTTACGCCGCCGCCCTGGCCCTGGCTCGCACTGGCCACGCTCACGGCGGCCGTCATGCTCGGCGGACTGCAGGCCGAGCGCGGCGGCGCGCGCTAGCCGTGCCGCGTCAGCGACATGTCCACGCTGCCGTCCGCGGCGCGCAGCAGGTCGAACCCGCACGCGTGCGCAAGCCGGTGCATCGCCACGGACGCGCATGACGCCCAGCGTCCAGGCCTTGGGGTTGACGGGCCAGACGGGCCCTTGCAACCCAAGCCGGCGACGGTGCAAAGAAATGGTTCAGGTGACGAATGCTCATCGGGCCCCCGGCATCCTGCGCCAGGCGTACACTAACGAATGACGACATCGCGATCTTGCGCCGGATCAGCGCACATCCGGCCGATATCGCCTGCTCGAAACGATACCACTACCGCTTTCCACGTTCAGCGAGGCCATCATGGATATCAAGACCCTTCTCGTGCACGTCGACACCGGCCCGGCCGCCGAGTCCCGCATCCGGCTGGCGCTCGCGCTGGCGCAGCGCCACGGCGCCCACCTCGTCGGCGCGGCCGTGACGGGCGTCTCGCGTTTCGTGACCTCCGCCATGCTGGCCGCGGCCGACGACCGGCTGGCGGCGCGCTGCGGCGCGCTGCGCGACGCGGCGGCCGAGGCGCTGCGGCGCTTCGACGCGCTGGCGCGGACGGCGGGACTGGCGTCCTACGAAATCCGCCTCGTCGACGACGACGCGGACGGCGGCCTGGCCGCGCTGGCCCGCTACTGCGACCTGGCCGTGGTCGGTCAGGCCGATCACGCGGCGCCGCTGCCCGACCTGGGTGCCGACCTGCCCGAATACCTGCTGCTCACGAGCGGCCGGCCGGTGCTCGTCGTGCCGGCCGCCGGCGCCGACTGGCGGCCCGACGCGCCGGCACTGGTGGCGTGGGATGGCAGCGTCGAGGCGATCCACGCCGTGACGGCGGCCCTGCCGCTGCTGCGTGCGGCACGGAGCACGACCGTCGTGGCATTCGGTGTCCCGCCCCGGGAGGCGCGCGACGGCGACCCGTGCACCCTGCTGGGCGCCTGGCTGGGCCGGCACGGCATTGCCGCGCGCGCCTGCCATCGCGCGGCGGCCGGCGACGTGGGCGAAGCGCTGCTGTCGGCCGCGGCCGACCTGGACGCGGGGCTGCTCGTGATGGGCGGCTACGGCCACGCGCGCTACCGCGAACTCGTGCTGGGCGGCGTCACGGCGACCATCCTGCGCTCGCTGACGGTGCCGGTGCTGCTGGCCCATTGATGCATCACCGGCTGCGCGCCGGCCGGGCGAACGACACGGCGCGACGCATGTCCATCCCGCATACGCACAAGGAGTTCCGCAATGTTCAAAACGATCCTGGTGCACGTCGACCTGTCGGCGCACGCCCCCGAGCGCATGCGCCATGCCGCCGCCCTCGCGCAGACGCACCACGCGCACCTGCTGGGGGCCGCGATGCTCGGCGTGTCGCGCACCATTTTCCCGAACGGCTACACGGCGCGGCCCGACACGCTCGAGGCCAGCTGTTTCGATCCGCTCGCCAACAACGCGCGGCGGGCGCTGTCGCACTTCGACGCCATCGCGGCGGCCGCGAACGTGCCGCACGAAGGCCGCTTCGTCTGCGACCACGCCGACGACGGCCTGGCGCGGCTGGCGCGCTTCGCCGACCTCGTCGTCGTCAGCCAGGACGATCCCGACGAATCGCTGCCCGACATGGCCGTGCACCTGCCCGACTACGTGATCATGAACAGCGCGCGCCCCGTGCTCGTCGTGCCGCGCGCGCCGCTGAACGGGAACGGCGGCGACCACGTGCTGGTGGCGTGGGACGGCAGCAAGGAGGCGGCGCGCGCGCTGGGCGCCGCCGTCCCGCTGCTGGGCCATGCGCGCACGGTGACGGTCGCGGCGCTCGCCGGCCCCGACACCGGCGCGGACGACTTGCGCGCCGAGCAACCCGACCTCGTCCAGTTCCTCGGACGCCACGGCACCACGCCGCGCATGATCGTGCACGAGGCGGCGCAGGACACGGGACACGCCCTGCTCGACCTCGCGGCCGGACTGCATTGCAGCCTGCTCGTGATGGGGTGCTACGGCCACGGCAAGCTGCGCGAGCTGTGCCTGGGGGGCGCGAGCCGAACGGTACTGGCCGACGCCCGCATCCCGGTGATGCTGGCACATTGACGGGGCGTCAAGGCACGAGCACGGCCGCCCCTTCGATGCGGCCGGCGCGCAGATCGTCGAGCGCCCGGTTCGCCTCATGCAACGGGTAGCGCACGACGCGCGTCGTCAATTCGCCGTGTTCGACCAGCGCGAAGAATGCCGCGCCGTCCGCGCGCGTCAGGTTCGCCACCGACCGCACGATGCGTTCGCCCCACAGCAGCGCGTACGGAAACGCCGGGATGTCGCTCATGTGGATGCCGGCGCAGACGACGATCCCGCCGCGCGCCGTCGCCGCCAGCGCGCGCGGCACCAGTTCGCCGACCGGCGCGAACAGGATGGCGGCGTCGAGCGGCGCGGGTGCGGGCGCATCCGACGGCCCGGCCCACGCGGCGCCGAGCGTGCGCGCGAACGCCTGCGCCCGCGTGTCGCCCGCGCGCGTGAAGGCGAACACCTCGCGCCCCTGCTGCCGCGCCAGCTGGGCGATCAGGTGCGCCGCCGCGCCGAAGCCGTACAGCCCGATCCGGTGCGCGCGGTCTGCCATCGCATAGGCCCGGTAGCCGATCAGGCCGGCGCACAGCAGCGGCGCGGCATGCGCATCGTCGTACGCTTCCGGCAGCGCAAAGCAGTAACGCTCGTCCGCCAGCGTGTAGCCGGCAAAGCCGCCGTCGCGGTCGTAGCCGGTGAATACGGCCCGGTCGCACAGGTTTTCGCGGCCTTCCATGCAGTAGCGGCAGACGCCGCAGCTGCCGCCCAGCCACGGCACGCCGATCCGCTGGCCCAGGCGGAACCGCTCCGCCTCCGGCCCGGCGCCGGCCACCAGCCCCACGATCTCGTGTCCGGGGACGAGCGGCAGCCGGTGCGGCGGCAGGTCGCCGTCGACGATGTGCAGGTCCGTGCGGCACACGGCGCAGGCCGTCACGTGGATCAGGACGTCGCGGCCGGCGGGCACCGGCACGGGCAGGCACGTGGCGCGCAGCGGCCGCCCCGGCGCGTCCAGCACCATCGCGCGCATCGTTCTGGCCGCGGCGCTCATGCCAGGTACTGCCCGCCGTTGACGTCGAACGTGGCGCCCGTGATGAAGCCGGCGTCGTCGGCCGCGAGGAACGCGACGGTGCGCGCGACGTCGGCGGGCATGCCGAGGCGTCCGACGGGGATCGCGGCGACGATGGCCTGCAGCACGTCGGGCGGCACGGCCGCTACCATCGCCGTGTCGCAGTAGCCGGGCGCGACGGCGTTGACGGTGACGCCGTGCGCCGCGTTTTCCAGCGCCAGCGCCTTGGTGAAGCCGAGGATGCCGGCCTTGGCCGCGGCATAATTGCTCTGCCCGATCTGGCCCTTGCGTCCGTTGATCGAGCCGATGTTGACGATGCGCCCGAAGCGGCGGGCGCGCATGCCGTCGATCACCTGGCGGGTCATGTTGAACATCGAACCTAGGTTGGTGCGCAGCACGTCCCACCACTGCGCCTCGCTCATCCGGTGGAACATGGCGTCGGCCGTGATGCCTGCGTTGTTGACCAGGATGTCGACCGGGCCGAGCGCTTCCGCGACGGCCGCCGCGCCGGCGCGGCAGGCGTCGAAGTCGGCCACGTCCCAGCGAAACACGGCAATGCCGGTCTCGTGCGCCATGGCCCGAGCGGCGTCCTCGTCGCCGCGGTACGTCGCCGCGACCCGGCAGCCGCCGTCGCGCAGCGCCACGGCGATCGCCCGGCCCAGCCCGCGCGTGCCGCCTGTCACCAGTGCCGTCCTTGCCATGACCGTTCTCCCCCGTTGCCCGTGGCCCGCCAGCCCACCCCCGATCGCTGTTTGACGGTGCGCGCGGCCGCCGGTTCCCGTCGCCCGCAGGGCAAGCGGTTTTGATGCACATCAAAGACGCGAACCGGCGCGGCGCGGAGGCTCACGCGCATGGATACGCACACCCGGCGGCTCGCGGCCGCCTGCCGCCGCCGCTGGCGCCAACTGCGCGGCGCGCTGGCGCCGTTCGCGCCGGCGCAGGAAGCCCTCTTCGACGCCCAGATCGACCGCGACATCGAGCGCCTGCTGCCCGTGCTCGGCCCCGTGCTCGGCCTCTTCGTCCTCCTGTTCGGCGCGTGGGATGCGTGGATCGATCCGGTCCACGCGGGCACGACGCTGCGCCTGCGCATCGTCCTCGTGCTGCTCGGCGCGCCGGCCTACCTGCGCGGGCGCCTGCACGCGTCCGCGTCGCTGCGTTGCGCCGTCGTCTACGCGACCCATGCCGGCGCCATGACCGTCAGCGCGGCGCTGCAGCGCGAGTTCGGGCGGCCACGGCACGCACCGGTCGAGCCGCACCCAGGCGACGCCGGGCACGCCCGCCTCGACCTGGCCGACGCGCACCGTGTCGCCCTGCTCGACCAGCACCTCGGCCACGCGGCCCGGCATCCGCGTCGCCACGTCGACTTCCGTCGCTTCGATGCGGCCGTTGCCGCCGACGAGTCAGGGCGCCGTGTAGACGACTTTCACGGTCGCGTCGACAGCGCTCCTGTCGATGTAGCCGATGGCCTTCGGATTCGCCGCAACGGTTTTCTTGACGTCGGCGTTGCCGTCAACTTCCTTGGGCATCGTCGCCTTGCCGGTAAAGACGAGCTTGGACCAGAGCGCCTTCGCCTGCGGCAGGTCCTTGTCCGCCACCTTTTTGTAGAACTCGGCGCGGATCGGCGCGCTTTCCGCTTGATCGATCGGCGTCAGCGCACTGGATTTGCCGAGGAAGTATTGGGCGACCTCCTCCTTCGTCATTGCCGCCACCGGTACTTTCGGGTTGACGACGACGACGAGTTCGGCCCGCGCCGGGAGCGCGATACCGAAGATGGCTGCCAGAACGAACGAAAGGGAAATTTTATGCATCGCAACCTCCTCAGAACACGAAATCGACGGCAACCGCGGCAACGGTGACGGGACTGCGGAAGCCGGGCGTCGTTGCATTGAACAGGCCATCGCCCGCAGGTTTGACGCGATCGACCTGGACCTTGATGTCGGCCGAGCGGAAGGCATCCCAGCGCACGCCAATGCTGTCAGTGGACTGCGTGACGTTGCCCGTCAATTTGCCGTGGCTGACGAACGGCAGCACCTGGCCAAAGCGATAACCGCCCATCACATACCAGCCTTTGCTGGTGGTGCCGAAGCCGCGTGCCGTCGTGTATTCGGACTGCACGACAACGTCATTCCAGTCCAGCGCCATACCGGCCGCGGTAAACGACACCTTCTTCTTCGGCAGCTGGATCCCGTCTTGCGTGAGCGTCATGCGCGCGTCGTCGCGACCCAGCCGCAGCGTGATTGGCCCCTGCTCGAGCACGAAGTTCACCACGCGGGCATTCGTGAACGTGACGGTCTGGCCGGCCAGCTTGGCGGTCGAGCGGCCATACGCCACCTGCGTCGTCAGCGTGGCCCCACCGATGCCTTGGCGCCAGTCCAGGTCCGCGCCGTCCAGACTGTCGTTGGGGACCTGCGCATAGACTTCCTGCGACGGGCGCAGCATCGTGTTGGCATAGCCGACGTTGCGGTAATCGGAGACCAGGAACGCAGCGAGCGGCACCCGGCCGACGCGCACCGCAAGCGTATCCGACACCTTCGCCTTCGCGAATGCGAGCGTACCGGTCGCGCCGAACGAATCCGTCTCCAGCTTGCGCACCATACCCTGCCCGGTCAGCGAAAGCCAGTCGTTGACGCGCGCGTCGATTTGCAGGCCCACGTTGGAGTCGACGCCGGTACGCAGCTTTGTGCCGACACCCCCCGCCTGGAAAGGACGCGCGAACTTGGCATCGTTGGTATTCGTCCAGGTCAGCGCGCCGGTGCCGAAGCCGCTGATCCTGATTGCCTGGGCTTCGCCGTCCTGTGCCCATGCGGTCGATACCGCGAGAGGAAGAACGAGCAGTGTTGCGAGAGTTGGTGTTTTCATGTCCATGGTGAGTTCATTGCTTCATATTGCGCCGGACCTTGGCCCCGAAGGGTGAACGCGTCCGGTCAGCGTGCTTGCGCCTGCGTTCGAAGGATGAAATTGCGTACGGTCGCGCCGTACCAGCGGCTGCCGAATTCGGCGAGTTCGCCGCGCTGGTTCAACGCACGCGCGATGCTGCCGAACGAATGGCCGGCCGCGCGGTGCGCAAGAATGTCGAGCAGGAGGCGCTGGCGGAACTCGTCCGGCCACACCCTGAGCACACGCCGTGGTGCGGGCGTACTTTCCCTGACAGCATCCCGCCGCAGGGCTTCGGTGAGTTCGTTCAACTGCCGCAGCAGGAAAGCGTCGTGCGCCATCACGCCCCCAGCGTGTATCCGGCCAATGCCAGGAATCCCGCCACACCCTCGGCGGCCATGCGTTGCAGCTGCGCCGGGTCAGGATGGCAGTCCATGCCGATGCCGATCGTTCCGATGTGTCGTCCCAGCACGCAGCCGATGAACGCATCGGTGAGGATGGCGGGACCCGGCGCCGCGCCGTCCTGGCAGGTGCGCAGCTCCACCATCAGGCGCTCGATCAGCGCCCTGTCGCATGCGGCCACGGGCGCGACGAGCGAGGCGAGTTCAGGGCTGCGCTCCGCCACGGAATCTGCATGCAGACGCGCCCGCTGTTCGGAGAGCGCGCGGCGCAGCATCAGTCGGGCCAGCGCCACGAGTCGGTCCCGAATATCCTCGCCCGACGCCTCGATGGCCTCGACCTGGCGCTGCCAGTCACGCACCTCACGCTCGACGACCGCGCGCAGCAATCCGCGCTTGCCACCGAACTTGACGTAGATGGTTTTCGTGGCGACGCGTACCGTCGCCGCAATGGTCGCGATACTGACCTGGTGGTAGCTGTCGCGCACGAACAGCTGTTTCGCCACGTCGAGCAGGTCGCGTTCGCGCGCCTGCAACGCCTCGGCCGGATGGCGTCCGGCGCCAGGCCGGCGGACGCGCGGCGTCACGGCGTGCATGTCGGTTCGGTCATACATGATTCGGCTCCTGAAAAGGACAGCGCCCCATGCGCTCGCAGGTACCGGTCACGCGCCGCCGGCGCATGTCGGTACCCGCCCTTCTTTTAGGACATGCTACCGAAATTAGGACAACAATACAAACTTGGGAATGAAAAAACAACGGCGCTTGGTTTTGTTCAAGAAGAAAAAAGCAAAAAGCCTGTCTCTCGACAGGCCCAGTGGAGATAAAACGGCGCGGGCGGAAACGCCCCCCTCTCGCGCGGGACGGCGTCAGCGCGCGCGGTTGCGCCCCGACGCCTTGGCGTCGTACAGGGCAGCGTCCGCTGCTTCGACGAGCGTGCGGACGTCGAAGCCCGGCGCCGGGACGATGGAGGCGACACCGGCACTGATCGTGACGATGCCGAAATCGCTCGCGCGGTGGGCCAGGCCGGCCGCACGCACGCCCTCGCAGATCGCCTCGGCGATGCCGCGGGCGCCGTTCTCGGACGTGTTCGGAAGCAGCACGGCGAATTCCTCGCCGCCGAAGCGCGCCGCCAGATCTGCAGGCCGGTTGACCGTACTGGCCAGGACACCGGAAACCATGCGCAAGCAGTCGTCGCCGGCCGCATGGCCATAGGCGTCGTTGTAACGTTTGAAGAAGTCGACATCCATCATGATCAGCGAAACGGGCGTGCCCTCCCGTGCGGCGCGTGCGACTTCCGCCGCCATGCGCTGGTCGAGATGGCGGCGGTTGTGCAGGCCCGTCAGGCCGTCCGTGTCCGCCAGCCGGGCCAGGACCGCGTTCTGCCGTTCGAGAACGTCGCGCGCGTCGCGCAGCTCCCGTTCCAGACGCTCCCGCGCCCGCATCTGCCCAAGCACCCAGTAGCAGACGAAGTAAATGGCGAGCATCTCGCCCGCCTGCGCCGTGGCTTCCTTCCAGGTGACGCGGCGCCAGTTTTCCAGGACGTCCTCCCTGGCGAGCGCCGCGTCGGCGACAAGCGGGTATTTGTCCGATCGGGCACCGCTGTGCAGCATTGCGACTTCCATGCCCTTCGTTTTCAGCCGGAACGGCGCGGGATGGGCGACCGGCGCGGGCGTTCCCGGCAGCCCGGCCAGCGGTGTGCCGTCGGCCAGGGTCAGCGTCACGAGCGCGCGCGGTTTCGGCGCCAGGCGCCGGTAGAAATCCTGGAAATACCGCAATGGAATCGTGGCCACGACGGCCCCGGCGTAGCGGCCTTCTTCATCGTCGAAGCGGCGCGACACTGTCATGAACTGCCGGCCCGCCGGCGCGCCGATGTGGAGGCCTCGGTCTGGATGGGTCAGGTGATATGCGACGCTCGCGCGCCAGATGTCTTCCCGGCCGGCATCGTCCGACGCCATCGTCGTTGCCACCACGCGCCCGCTCCGGTCGAAGACGACCAGGCGGTCGAGCGGCGCCCCTCGCTCGGCCACGCGCGCCTGCATCGATTTGCGCAGCGCCACGCGACCGGTGCCGTCTGCCTCGATGCGCTCGACGAGACCTTCCAGCATCCAACCGGCGATATCCAGCGTCGACTCGGCATGATGGATCGTGGCGGCGGACATGTTGCGTGTCGCGACGACGCCTTCCTCGATCTGGCTCTGGTAGGCGAGCGTACGGCTCCAGATAGCGATACCGACAAAGAACACGAAGTCCGCCAGCATCAGCAGGCAGATCAGGCGAACAAGCGACTTGCCCCGCAAATAGGAAGAAATGAACGACAAACGATACGCTCGATGATTCGCATGGTAGAGGCTCAGGTTTCCCCTGGACCAGGAGAGCATCATCGTACATGAATTTCCATGCAGGAACATTTTCTTAGCTTGGCTGTGTTGCGCGGTTGCCGCGACGTGACAGCAGCGTTGTCATCGGAACAAGCGTTCCGACGTTCTCAAGCAAACGTCTTCCGGGACCGGCCCACTTTGGCCCGCTCCAGCACGCAATACGCGTAATACATCTCCACGCACAGGAATGACCACACGGGTGCCGCCAAGATGTAAAAGTCCAGGTGCTCCTCGTCGTCCGGAAATGTATAGATGGCATACAGAACGGCAACGACCTGCGTGGCCGCCAGGACGGCGCCGACGGCAAGCGCATGGCCATATGCACCCGCCCTGAACAGGCGCCGGACGAAGTACGCGAGGTAGATCGATAGAATGCTCCACGTACACAAGTAAAACACCGGCCTGAACTGCGCGGCGGCGTCAAACGCCACCAGGGCCGCCGTGGCCGCCAATGCGCCCCCGAACAGGTAGACATCCAGATACGGCAACGGCTTGTAGTCATGGGTCACCGCCATCAGGCCAAGGATCATGATGCCGGGTCCGCCGCATCCACGCAAAAAGGCATCGCAAAAACCGGCGGCGCTGTACGCCGCATCCACGTCACCCAGTGCATACACCACGATGCTGATACTGGAAAAGGCGATCACCAGCCATTCCGCGCCAAGCAGATAATTTCCTTTCAAGACGAACTTGATGCCGAAGATCGACGATGTCAGCGCAAGCACGCCAAAGGACAGGACAAACAGATACTGCTCGATTTCCATGATGGGTCCGTACGGGTCTGCACCGCCAACAGTAGTCCATAATACCAAATATAGGACAAAATAAAAAACATTGGTCGCGTATTTGTCGCGCCTCTCCAGAAACCCACTGCTCGCGTTACGGCAGGTTGACCAGGCCGGACGAGAGGTCGTCGACTGTCTGGATGAGGACCATGCCCAAGGCCTGCATGTCGCCGCGAACAGCCGTCCCGTGCCAAACAGCGAGGATCCGCGCGGTATCCCGGTCGATCGTTGCCAGGGCAGGCAACAACGCATGAGTGCGGTGGTTTCCGAATCTCGCGCCCTTGCATCGCCCACTCCAGCAAACGGTACAGCCCGGTGCGCAGCGCGATCCCGCGCAAGGTGCGGTCGACTGAACGCGCGCCGCCCGGATCGCTACAGCGGCGCCGACCCGATGCCGCCGGCGAACGCGCGCCGCAGGCCGACGGCGGCTTCCCAGCGTGCGCCCTCCGCCTGGGCCAGCCCGTCGCGCGCCTGCAAGTGCGCGCGGCGGGCGTCCAGTACCGCCGTCACGTCCGTCCCGCCCGCCGTGTAGACGCGGGCGGCATGCCGCGCGGCGACATCCGCCGCGGCCGCGGCGCGTCCCCATTCCTGGCAGGCGTCGCCGGCGGCAGACCAGCGCGCCAAGCCGGTTTCGACGTCCACCAGCGCCGTCAACATGGCCTTCTCGTAGTCCGCCATCGCTTCCTGTGCCCGCGCGTCCTGCACGGCGATGTTCGACCGGATGCGCCCACCGTCAAGGATCGGCAAGGAGAGCGTCAAGCCGTAGCCGACCACGACGCGCGGCGCCGCCGACCCGCCGGCCGCCGCCAGGCGCTCCTTGGCGCCGGACCAGTCGATCTCCAGCCTCGGATACAGGTCGCGGCGCGCCACGCCGGCGCGGGCCAGGGCGGCGTCCAGCGCGCGGGCCTGGCGCACTACGTCGGGCCGGTGCTCCAGCAGCTCTCCTGGCAACACAGATGCCGGCGCCACCGGCGCGGCCGGCACCACCGCCGGCGCGCCGATCTGCGGTACGCCGGGCGCCCCGAGCAGCAGCGCCAGTTGCTGCCTGCGCACGGCGAATTCCCCCTCTATCAACGTCGCCGCCGCGCGCTCCTGCGCCAGTTCCGCGCGCCAGCGCGCCTGGTCGAGCGACGTCGCCTGGCCGGCATCGAACTTGCGTATGGCCACGTCCAGCTGGCGCTGCGCGAGTTCGATGCCGTCGTGCTTGAGCGCCAGCCGCCGTTCCAGCGTACGCAGCGAGAAATAGGTGGTCGCCACGTCGGCGGCGACGGCGATCCGGGCCGCCCGCAACGCTTCGGCGACACCGGCGCGATCCGCCGCGGCCGCATCGATGGCCAGTCCGCCACGGCCGAACACATCGACCTCCCAGGCCGCACGCAGGCCGACGCTGCTGCGTTCCATCCGGGGCTCCGCGCTGCTGTTGCGTCCGCGTTGCGCGCCCGCGACGCCATCCAGGCGCGGCCGGCGTTCGCTCTCGGCGCCATCGACGAGTGCGCGCGCCTGCACCAGCCGGGCCGCCGCGCTTTTCAGATCCTGGTTTGCATCCAGGGCCGACGCGACCAGGTTGTCCAGCGACGGATCGCCGAAATCGCGCCACCACGCGTCGCCCTGCGCCGCCTGGCTGGTGGCGGGCTGTGCCGTCCAGCGTTCGGGAATGGCAAAGGCGGGTGTTGCAGCGGCTGCCTGGCTGCCGAGCACTGCGACGACGGCCAGCGCCAGGCCGGCCCGGCGGCAACGCGCCTCGATTGCAGAAATGGTGAGGGAATGCATTTGACTTTTCTCCTGGTTGACATTGCACATGCGAAACTATACTATACGTAGGGTAGAGTTTCAATCGAAAGGAAAAATGATGACCGAAACCGAAAAAAAGGCGGGCCGCGTCAGCTCACGCGACCGCCTGCTCGACGCTGCCGCCGATATCGTCAGCAAACAGGGGGTTCAGCAACTGACGATAGAAGCCGTCGCCCAGGCGGCAAGCGTCACCAAGGCAGGACTCATTTATCACTTCAAGACGCGTGACGATCTGCTCGCCGCGCTCGTCGACCGCATGATCGGGGAGCTGGACATGCTGGTACGGCCATCTCCGGGGCCCGGCGCCGCCGACGTCGCGCCGAAAGACGCGCTGGTCGAGCTGGAACGGGAAACGTTCGAGATGCCGGAAGACCGGCGCCGGCTGATGACCAACCTGCTGTCGGCGGTGTTGGCCAATCCGCACCTCGCCGCCCCCGCCCAGGGTCTGTACGCCCGCACGTACGATTGGCTGGCAACGAGCGGCGCCGAGTCCGGCCAGGTCATGATCCTGGCGCTGGCGCTCGATGCGATCGCGCTGCTCGAGCTCCTCAACCTGCATCGTTTTACCCCGCAACAGCGCGACGCGTTGCGCGCCGCCATCGGCAGCGCCATCGGTGCCCTGCGCTGACGCTCAACACACTGGAAAATCCATCATGCATTCCCGCTTTCTTCCTGCCGCCGGCAGGCTCATTCCCACCGCCCTCGTATCGGCCGCACTGCTGTGCGCATGCGCCGAGCCTGCCCCGCCGCCCGCGCCTCCGCCCAAGCCGGTCAAAGTCGAAACCGCGGCCAGCGGGGCCGCGCACGCCGCCGACAGCTTCGTCGGCACCGTTCGGGCGCATCAGCGCACCGAATTGAGCTTCGAGACGCCCGGCCGCATCGCGGTGCTGTCGGTGGACGTGGGCGACCGCGTGCGCGCCGGACAAGTGCTGGCGCAACTGGATGACGCGCCGGCCCGCCTGCGCCTGGCCAGGGCGCAGGCCGACCTCCGGGCGGCGGTGGCAGCGCTGGCCGAGCGCCGCACGTCGCTGCGCCAGCAGGAAATGCTGGCGCGCGACGGCATCATTTCGCCGGCCGCGCTGCAAGCATCGCAAGCCTCGTACCAATCGGCGGCAAGCCAGCACGACGCAGCGGAGGCGGCCCTGGCCGCCGCGCGCCGCGATCTGGCGCTGACGCGCATCACGGCCCCGTTCGACGGTGAGATCGTCGCCCGCCGGACGCAACCTTTCGTCGACGTCGCGGCGGGACAGTCCATCGTGCAGATGGAATCGGGCCGCGCCATCGAAGTCGTCGCCATGCTGCCGACGGCGCTGGCCGCACCCCTCAGGCCGGGCGCCACGGCGCACGCTTCCGACGGCGGCGCAAAGCTGACATTGACGCTGGAGCGCATCTCGGCCCGTAGCGACGACGGTGCGCTCGTGCAGGCCGTGTTCCGCGTCAAGGAGGCCTCGTCCGCCGTGCGCAGCGGCGCGACGGTCTCCGTGGAACTGCCGCGCCAGGACGCGCCGGCGCTCACGCTGCCCGCCATGGCACTCATGCCAGGCGCCGAGGCGGACCGCGCAACCGTCTTCGTCGTCGACAACGGCGTCCTGCGCCTGCGCGCCGTCCGGATCGGGGAACGGATGCTGCCCGGCGGGCGGGTCGGCATCGACAGCGGCCTGCGCGGCGACGAAAAGGTCGTCGTGGCCGGCACCGCTTTCCTGCATGACGCCGAACGGGTCGTGGCGCTGCCCGCCCTCACCTCGCTGAAGGACGTGCAACCATGAAGTTGACCGCAGCGGCGCTGCACTCCAGCCGCCTGACTTTTTTCGTCGCATTCCTCATCCTCCTGACCGGCGCATTCAGTTTCCTCACGTTTCCCTCGCAGGAGGAACCGTCGGTGACACTGCGCGACGCCATCGTGTTCGTCGCCAATCCGGGTTTGCCGGCCGAACGCATGGAGCAGCTGGTCGCCCGTCCCCTGGAGGAACGGCTGCGCCAGCTGGCCGAGGTGAAAACCGTCGCGACGACCGTGCGCGCCGGCAGCGCGATCCTGCAGGTCAGCCTGCGCGAGGACGTGCCCAATCTGGTGACGGTGTGGCAGCGCGTGCGTGCCAAGGTCGACGAAGCCGTGCCCGCATTCCCCGCCGGGACGCTCCCGCCCCAGATCGACGACGACTTCGGGCGCGTCGCCATCGCCTCCATCGCCGTCACCGCCCCCGGCTTCTCGATGAGCGAAATGCGCGAACCGCTCCGCCAGCTGCGTGAAGGTCTGCTGCGCGTGCCCGGCGTGCAGGGCGTCAGTTTCCACGGCTTGCAGGACGAGCGCGTCTATCTCGAATTCGACCGGGCCCGCATGGCGCAGCTCGGCCTGTCTCCCGCCGTCGTCCTGCGCCAGCTGCAGCAGCAGAACGTCGTGCAGTCCGGCGGCCAGGTCATCCTCTCCGGCCTGAACGGCGCCGTCGTCGCATCGGGCGAGATCCGCACGCTGGCCGATCTGCGCACCTTCATGCTGAACATTCCGCCTGCGCCGGGAACGGATGCGGCCGCGAACAGCATCCGCCTGGGCGACATCGCGACCGTTCAGGTGCACAAGGCCGATCCGCCGGAATCGGCCGCGATCTTCCGCGGCGAGGACGCCGTGGTGCTCGGCGTCTCAATGCACAGCGGCCAGAACATCCAGGCGGTCGGCAAGGCGATCAAGGCCCGCCTCGCCGAACTCCGTCAACAACTGCCGTCCGGCTTCTCGCTCGACTACGTCACCTTCCAGGCGGACGTGGTGGAGCATGAAATGGGCCACATGAACCAGGTGATGGTCGAAACCGTCACCATCGTGATGACCGTCGTCGTGCTGTTCCTCGGCTGGCGTGCCGGCATCGTCGTCGGCAGCATCGTGCCGTTGACCATCCTCGCCACGCTGCTCGTCATGCGTGCGTTGGGCATCGAGCTGCACATCGTGTCCATGGCCGCCATCATCATCGCGCTCGGGCTGCTCGTCGACAACGGCATCGTGATCGCCGAGGACGTCGAGCGCCGCCTGGCGGCTGGCGAAGAGCGGCGCCAAGCGTGCATCGAGGCCGGTCGCACGCTGGCGATTCCGCTTCTGGCATCGTCGCTGGTCATCATTTTCGCGTTCTCGCCCTTCTTCTTCGGCCACACGACGACGAGCGAATATCTGCGGCCGCTGGTCATCGTGCTGGCGCTGGCGCTGCTCGGTTCCTGGCTGCTGTGCCTGACGGTCACGCCGCTGCTGTGCTACCACTTCCTCCAGGCCGGCGCGCACGGCGATGCCCACGGCGACGCGCCGAAGCCGAGCCGCTTCTACGCCGGCTACGCCCGCGTCATCAACAACGTGCTCGATCACAAGGCGTTGTTCCTCGGCGTGATGGTCGTCACGCTGGTCGGCGCGCTGTCGATCCTGGCCAGCCGGCCGGCAGGTTTCCTGCCGTCGTCGGACCGTCCGCAATTCCAGGTCCAGCTCGAGCTGCAGCCCGGAACGGATTCCCGCCACACGCAGGGCGTCGTGCGCGACCTGAGCCGCTGGCTCGCCGACGCGCGGGCCAATCCCGACATCGCCACCAGCATCGGGTATGTCGCCGAAGGCGGCCCGCGCGTCGTCCTGGTCCTGAATCCGCCGCTGCCGGCGTCGCACATCGGTTACTTCACCGTGACCGTCAAGCAGGCCGACGCGCTCGAAGGGGCAATGGCCCGCACCCGCGCCTGGATGGCACAGCATCATCCCGATGTGCGCGTCGATGCCAAGCGCTTCGCACGCAGCGTGAACGATGCCGGCACGGTCGCCTACCGGATCTCCGGCCCCGACGAGGCGGTCCTGCGCGCCATCGGCAGCCAGGTCCAGGACGCGCTGCGCCGCGTGGCCGGCGTGGAACAGGTGCGCGACAACTGGGGGCCGCGCGTGCCACGCGTGGACGTGCGCATCGACCAGGCCAAGGCGCGCCGCCTGGGCATCGGCAGCGACGACATCGCGACCGCGCTGTCGGCCCGTTACACCGGCGTCGCCGTATCGGTGCTGCGCGACGGCGACAACCTGGTGCCGCTGGTCATGCGCGGCAGCGCGGCCGAGCGCGCCCGCCCCGAGGACCTGGTGAATACCCTGGTCCAGCCGGCTGCGGGCGGCACCGCGGTACCGCTGTCCGCCGTGGCAACGGTCGACCTGGCGTTCGAGCCGTCGTCGATCCAGCGCCGTAACCTCGTGCGCACCCTCACCGTGACCGGGCGCAACAGCACCGGCACCGCACAGGAGGCCGTGGACCTTGCCAAGCCAGCCATCGGCCGCATCGCCCTGCCTCCCGGGTACCGCATAGAACTGGGCGCGGAGATCGAGGAAGCCGCCGAGGCCAACGCAGGTCTGGCCCGTTACCTGCCCGTCGCGGTGGTCGCCATGCTGGTCCTGTTCCTGTGGCAGTTCAGCTCCTTCCGCAAGCTCGGGCTGATCGTCGGGATCATTCCGTTCGCACTGATCGGCGCCGGTCCGGCACTGGTGCTCGCGGACGAACCGCTGGGGTTCATGGCGAACTTCGGCCTGCTGTCGCTGGCCGGCATCATCGTCAACAATGCCGTCCTGCTGCTGGAGCGCATCGAGGTCGAGCTGGCCGAGGGCAAACCGATGCGCGACGCCGTCGTTGCGGCGGCCTTGGCCCGTTTGCGCCCCATCGTGATGACCAAGCTGACCTGCATCGCCGGCCTCGTACCGTTGCTGCTGTTCGCAGGCACGCTGTGGACCGGCATGGCGGTGGCCATCATGGGTGGCCTGTTGCTCGGCACCCTGATCACGCTCGGCCTCGTGCCGGTCCTGTACGAACTGCTGTTCGGCGGGCGCCTGGGCAGATGGGCGGCGCGGTTCACCGGCGTGGAGAAAACCGACGCGGCAGCGGCAGCGCTGCGCATCTGACGCGCCACCTGGACGAACCCCCAAAAAAAACCCGGCGGTGTCGCCGCCGCCGGGCAAAAACTCCATCCACAGGGAGGGATGGAGGAAAACGCAACAGGTGATCATTGACAGCATGGTCGCCGCGCCAGCAGCGGGGTTTCCCGGGTCACGCGACCGCTCATGGCCAGGGCGACGGCCGATTCAACGCGCCACCGGTCCCATCATGGACAGCAGGACGGGCGGACGGGCACCAGCGGCGAGAATGGCCGTCAGCGGCTCGCGTTCCGGACGCTGTGCCGGCGTGAACGTCGTACCGGCGTCGGTGCTGCGCAATACGGTGCCGGACATGCCGGCGACCACCACGCTGCCGTCCTGCATCTGCGCGATGCCAGTCAGCGATTGCGTAGTGCCCGACGGGACTTCCCGCCACGTGTTGCCATCGTCGCTGCTGCGATACAGGTGTCCGCGCATGCCGCAGACGAGCAAGGTGCCGTCCGCGAGGGCCGTCCCGTACCACAGGGAGCCCTTGTTGGTCAGCGCGATCGTGGCCCACGTCCTGCCGCCGTCGGCCGAGCGGTACAGCGTCCCCGCTTCGCCGGCGATCAGCAAGGTGCCGCGGCTGGACGCGAACACGTGGAACAGGTGGCGGTCGGCATCGTCGCCGGTGCCGATGCGGCGTTCGGTCCAGGTGCGGCCGCCATCCCGTGTTTCGATCGCCCACCCGTACAGGCCGACGGCGATGCCATGCTCGAGGCTGTCGAAATGGAAAGACAGGATGGGTTGTTCCGCGCCGGGCGTGGCACGCAACAGTGTCCAGGTCTGGCCGCCGTCCTCCGTGCCGAGGACGACGCCGTCGTGGCCGGCCGCATAGCCGTGACGGTCGTCGAGGAACTGCACGGACGTCAGCAGCGACCGTACGGGAACCTGTTTCGCCTGCACGAAGCGCTTGCCGTCGCCGGACAGCAGCACGACGCCGTGGTCGCCGACGGCGACGATGCGGTTGCCGGCACGTGCGGCCGCGAGCAGCGGCGCGCGCACGGCATTGGCCACGTGCTGCGCAGGGGCGATCGTGGGCCAGCGCTTCGACGCAGGGACGGCAGCGGGATCGTCGAGCGCGACTGCACGGGCGCTGCACAGGACCAGCGCGACGATCGGGAAAAATCGGTTACGTTGCATGATGGGGTCACTCCTTGTCGTTCAGTGCTGCAGGATCGCCGGCATGCGTACCGGGCCGCGGCGCGGGAACAGCCACTCGAGGACCGCCGCGAAGGCCGGCAGCAGGGTGATCGCCATCACCATGTTCACGATGAACATGAAGGTCAGCAGCGCGCCCATGTCGGCCTGGAATTTCAGGCTCGAGAACGTCCACGTCGCCACGCCGATCGACAGCGTGATGGCGGTGAACACCGTCGCCAGCCCCGTCTCCGCCAGCGCGACTTCGAGCGCACGGGTGAATGCCAGCCCGTTCGCGAGCTGCACCTGCAGGCGGTTGTAGATGTAGAAGGCATAGTCCACGCCGATGCCGACGGCCAGCACCATCACGGGCAGCGTGGCCACCGTCAGGCCGATCTGGAATTCCTTCATGAACCAGTAGCCGATCCACGTCGCCACCGTCAGCGGCAGGCAGCAGGCGATCATCGCGCGCCAGTCCCGGTAGACGAGGAACACGAGGACCAGGATCGCGCCGTACACGTACAGCATCATCGGCGTCTCGCTCGCTTCCAGCACCTCGTTGGTCGCCGCCTGCACGCCGGCGTTGCCGCTCGCGAGCCGGATGTTCACGCCGTCCAGGTGGTTCGCGGCGCGGTAGTCCTTCACCGCCGCCACGACGCTCTTGATGGTGGTGGCGCGGTGGTCCGGCAGGTACAGGTTGACGCCCTGCACGCGGCAATCGTTCGACGCCAGCCCGGCGATGCGGTTGTTCACGCCCTGGAACTGGGAGCCGAGCCCGCGCGGATCGCGCGTCACCGTGGCCATCTTCGGGTTGCCCTCGTTGAGGCCCGCGTTGTAGAGCTTGAGCTGTCCCGCCGCCGAATCGGCGGAGACGACACCCGGCACGCCCTCCATGCGCCAAGCGAATTCGTCGATGAACAGCAGTTCGTCGGCGCGCGAGCACACTTCGCCCTGGCGCTCCGGCGCCGCCTCGAACACGACGGTCAGCCAGTCCAGGCCCACGTCGAAGCGGTCGACGATGGCCGCGGCGTCCCGGTTGTAGCGCGACTCCGAGCGCAGTTCGGGCGCACCGGCCTGCAAGCTGCCGATATGCCGGCCCTGGCTCTGCCAGAACGCCATGCCGAAGATTGCCGCGCCGATGAGCGTCATGACGAGGGCGTTGCGCGGTCTGGCGACACGGGCGACGACGCCCAGCCAGGCCCCCTGCTTCTCGCGCCGTACCAGCGCCCGCCTGGCGTAGTCCGGCGTGAAGTGGAAGTACGAGGCCGCGACGGGCAGCATCATGAGGTTCGTGAGGATCTTGTACCCGACGCCGATGGCGGCCGTGATGGCGAGCTCGCGGATCATCGGGATCGGAATCAGCACGAGCGTGACGAAACTCACGAGCGCCGTAATGAGCGCAAGCGAGCCGGGAATCAGGAGGCCCGTGAAGCTGTGCCGTGCGGCCGTGAACGGCGCATGGCCATGGGCGACCTCGCGCACGATGAAGTTGATCTGCTGGATGCCGTGCGAGACGCCGATCGCGAACACCAGGAACGGCACGAGGATGGCGAGCGGATCGAGTCCGAAGCCCAGCAGGTGCAGCGTGCCGAACTGCCAGACGAGCGATGTGAGCGAGCACGCGAGCGGCAGCAGGGTCAGACGGATCGAACGGCAGTACCAGTACACGGCGACGCCCGTCAGCACGAATGCGGCGGCGAAGAAACGCATGACTTCGTCCGAGCGGTCGGCGATGTCGCCGATCTGCTTGGCGAAGCCGATGATCTCGATCTCGACCTGGGCGTTCTCGAACGGCCGGCGGATCTTCTCTTCCAGCAGCCGGTTGAAGGCGATGTAGTCGAGCTTCTTGCCGGTGCGCGGATCGACGTCGGCCAGCTGCGCCGTGATCAGGGCACTGGTCTGGTCGCGGGCCACCAGCGTGCCGACGTGGCCGCCGGCAACGGCGCGCTGGCGCATCTGGGCAATGACGTCGGCGGACAGCTTCTCGGGGACGATGTCGCCGCCGGCCACGGGTTCGGCCCGGAAGCCGTCTTCCGTGATCTCGGTGAAGAACACGTTCGGCGTCCACAGCGACGTCACGCTCGTACGGTCCACGCCCGGCAGGTAGGTGACGGCATCCGTCACCCTGAGCACCTGCGCGAGCGCGGCGGGGTTCCAGATATCACCGCGGCGGGCGTGGACGGCGATGGTCAGCCGGTTGGCCCCGAACAGCTGCGTACGATACTGCTCGAACGTCCGGATGTATTCGTGGCCCTGCGGGAGCTGTTTTTCGAATCCGGCCTCGAGCTGGAGCTTCGCCGCATGCCAGCCCATGAAAGCGGTGAAGGCCGCCAGCAGGAGCAGGAATGCGAAGCGGTATCCGAACAGGACCGACTCGAGACGGGTGATGAGGCGTGCGAGCATGTCAGAAGGAGGACGTCAGGCTGATGGTCATGAAATTCCGGTCGCGCAGCAGATTGCTGGCCCCACCGCCCCAGTTCTGCGTGACGTCTGCGCGCAGCTTCGTTTCCGGCCTGACCTTGAAATCGATCGTCGCGCCCAGTACCGCCGCGCCTGCGCCCTTGACGAAGCCCGGCAGCGCCGTCGCCGCAATGCCCGACAGGCCTTGCGAGACCGCGATGTCCGGCGCCAGCGAGGCACGCGTACCGAACACGTTCGGGTAGGTCACCGTGCCCGCGACGACCATGCCCCACGACGTTTTCGTCGGCAGCTTGTAGTCGGCCGTGACGGCATACGGCACGGTGCCGTCCAGCTTCAGCTTCGGATAGTGGGCGAGCGCCGTCTCCGCCGTGATCGTGCCCTCGCTCGCGCCGAACAGGCGCAGCAGGCCGCCCAGCGAACCGGACGGCGACAGGATGTGGATCCCCGTCAGGTGCAGCTGGACGTGCCGGGTGTCGACCCAGCCACGGCACACCGTGCCGACCGGCGCCACCGCGAAATCGCCCAGCGCGTTGCAGTAATGCGCGTTGTGCGCATCGACGACGGCGCTCGGGTCGATGGCGATGCCGTCGCGCGGACGGTACGACAGCTCCGTGCCGATCGCCCATTCGCCCGCTTGAAAGTTGTACGACACGCCGAACAGGTTGCGGTTCCTGCCGTAGTCGAGCGCGGCCTCCAGGCCGGACGGATTTGCCGCCGTGCTGGCCACGCTGTAGGTCACGAACGGCACCTTGTCGTCGTAGCGGAGGTAATACAGCCCGAGCTCGTTGCCCGAATCGGGGAACTGGTAGCGCAGTGCGATGCCGCCTTGGCCATTGCGCGGCGTGCGATCCGCGACCCTCGGCACGACGGTTCCCGCGCCGAGGAGCGGTCCGGCCGGATTGATGGCAGGGTCGGCCAATTCGCTGGCACTGAACCGGCGCTCGTACGGTACGCCGGTGGCGGCGTTCGGGCCCGTGATGATCGTGCCCGTGTTGCCGATGGTCCCAGCGGGGAACGGACCGATCCCGAACGGTGCCGCGGCCGCGTTCAGGGCGGAGGTCGGCAGGTAAATGGCGCGCCCGCCCTTGCCGGCGAAGTTACTGGTCGAGAAGAACGTGCCGGGCGCGTCGAACTCGAAGCGGTTCCACTTCCATTGATAGAACGCTTCGATGCCGACTCCATGCGCGAGCGACGTGCTGAACGACACCATGGGAGCGGGGATGAACAGGTTCTTCAGCGGCGTGCCCGGCTGGTGCGCGGCCGGCAGGTAGATCGGATTGATGGAATTCACGCCACCCGTGATGTACAGGTCCTCGCCCCAGCTCAGCACCTGGTTGCCGACGCGGATGCGGGCCTGCTGCGCACCGATGTCGAATTCCTTCGTGACGTAGGCGTCGAGCCAGCGCGGGTTACTGACCGCAAAATCCCTGGCATCCGGATCAAGCGGACCGCGCTTCGTGCGGTCGATCGCGAAGTCATGGTTGACGACGCCGCGCAAGAGGCCGCTCCAACCGTCCGTCCCTTTCACGAACAGGTCGGCCGAATACTGCAGGTTGGCGGACACCGCCTGCCCTTTCTTGTAGTGCAGGTTGCCCAGGTCCTGGTTCAGGCGCAGCGTATCCAGGTTCATCGAATACGCGGTCGGATAGGCGGCCTGGAGCGGCGTCACAGCATCGCCGACGCAGCCGCCGTTGTCGTTGCCGAGGTTGCGGCAATCCGGCGTCGACGTGCGCACGGCCAGGCCGAACGACACCGTCGAATCCAGGTTCACCGACCAGCCGTTCGCGAGCGGCCACTCGGCCGCGCCGGCCGATCGCGCCACCGCCAGCGTGCCGAGGACCGCCGTACAAACGAATTTTCGGGCCAGCCGGGCTCCTGCATCATCACGTGCATTCATCTCCACATCCCTTCTTGTTGGATTTTTCGGGTTGCTTCAGCGCGTCGTGGCGCGGCGCAGGCCGTCCGGTTCGAACGTGCCTGCCTTCAGCCGGCCTTCGCGCGCCGCGAGCCAGTCGGGTTCCTTGCCGCCGGCGAGAACGCGATCGAGTACCGCGCGGCCGGTGACATGGTCATAGCTGGTGTTCGCAGACGCCACGCAGGCCGGCACTTCCCACGCCATGTACGGCCCCATCTCGGCGGTACGCCAGACCTTGCCCTGCGCGTCGTACATGTCCTCGACGAGGATGGTCCAGCTGTCCTCGTCGATGTAGAAGGTCCGCTTGGGGAACATGTGGCGCATGCCCTGCTTGAGCGTCGCTTCGACGACCCACATGCGGTGCAGCTCGTAGCGGGTCAGGTCGCGGCTGAAGAATTTCGGTTTGACGACGTCGGCGACCTTGTTCGCCGGCGCATTCAGGCGGTACGTGTTGTACGGGACATAGACCTCCTTCTTGCCCGCCAGCTTCCAGTCGTAGCGGTCCAGCGGACCGTTGAATTGCAAGTACTGGTCGACGATCTGCAGGTTTTCCGTGTTCAGGACCGGCGCGTCGTACTGGTATGTCGGTGCGCGGCGTACGCGGCGCTGGCTTGCAAAGTACAGCCAGACGTCGTTCGGTTTGGCGAAGTTGTATTGGGCAAGCGTCGCGTCGCCGGCGATGGACGGCGGGCTCGTGTAGACGTTCAGCAGCTGGTACTCGATGCCGCGCGCGTCGTCGATACCCTTGTTCGACGGCGACCAGACCGGCGACATTTCCCATTCGTCCTGCGCGATCGGCTCGCCGATGGCGTCGCTGCCCTTGGGCGGAATGTAGGAGGCGAAATGCGACGAAAAACCTTCGCCTTTCCAGCTCAGCTTGTGGTTCCAGATGGCTTCGGCCCCGCTGTGCGGGATCGGGAACGGTACGGCCGCGCCGATCATCTCGGCCATGTCGTGGCCATTGGACGCCAATTTGGCGCTCGTCGCGTTTTTCTTCGTGCGCTCATAGAAGAACTCCGGGTAGCCGCAGGACCGGTGCGTCGGATAGACGTCCATCCGGTAACCCGGGATCGCCTTGATCATCTCGACCTGGCCAGGGGCCAGCCTGTCCTTGTACTTGTCGACGTTGGAGGCGTCGATCGCGAACAGGCGCTTGTCGCCGCCATACGGATCGGGACGCGGCGCACCGACCTTCCACCCTGCCGGCGCCTTCATGTCGCCGCCGGTCCACGCCGGGATTGTCCCCTCCTTGTTGCCGGCGCGTTCGGCGCCCACCGGCGTGAGCTCCTTGCCGAGCTTCGCCGCCTCCTGCTCGCCGGCACCGGCGTAGGCGTTCGTGCCGAGCACGAGCGCCGTACCGAGAAATATCGTCTTGATGTTCATCTTCGTCTCCTTGTGAATGAGTCACCGGAACACACACCGGCTTCGCCTGATTTGTAGGACATCCTACTAAATATAGGTCAAACACACAAATAAAGGATGAAAAAACAACAGCACCGCAACGACCTGCTACCGTCGGTCTCCGTGCCTGGGAGCGACAAACGCCAGGGCCTCCTCGAAACCCTGCAGCACCAGGTCCACATGGGCGGCGACTGCCGCGTGATCTGCCGTTCCCTCGTTGCGTGGACGGACCGTTGCGAGCGGCACGTCGGGCAGTGCCTCGCGCAGCCCGGCAACGGCAGCCGTCCAGCGTCCAATGTCGCTGTCGACCGGGTACGCGACGAACACGGTCGAAATGAGCTGATCGGCACCCGGGTCGTCATCGGCATCGCTGTCCTGTGCGAGGACGTAGCTGCGCGCATCCAGCCGCGCCTCGCGCAGCACCAGCACCAGGAGCTCGCTCATGAACTCCTCGCGCACGCCCGGGAGAGCCGTCGACAGGATGACGGACCGCTCGGGCACGTCGAGCGACCCTTGCCAGCGTCCCAGCCGCTCCTCCCGGCGCTTGCGCAAATGTGCGCCGATGTTCTCGTTCAGCAGGGAGACCTTGCGTCCGCGTCCGCCCCCTTTCTCGTGGCCGGCGGCCAGCGTATCCGCCACCATGGCCAGGGTCGCCCGGCACTGCCCCTCCTGGTTGCCGAGGAGGTCCGGGCCGGCAAGCGCCATACCGGGCAGCATGACCTGGTCGCAGTAGCGCGCGAGCGTCGCCTTGCGCAGGAAGACGCGTGCATCGTCGATGATGGCGTCCGCTTCGTTGCTCAGGACACGGTGGTGAAAGCGCTGCGCGAGGCTGGCATTCGGGGATTCCGCGAACAGGATGCTCAGGGGTTCCAGGCTTTTGATGTAGCGGCCTGCGACGACGATGCACAGCGTCAGCGGCGTCGACAGCAGCAGGCCGAGCGGACCCCACATCGCCCCCCAGAACAAGGCCGAAACGATGATGGCCAACGGCGACATCCCGACGCTTTGCCCATACACGCGTGGCTCGACCACGTGTGCCACCGCCAGTTCCAGGACGACAAACAGCAGCATCGCACAGACCGCGAGCGTCCATCCGGGCCCCACCGCCGCGGCAAACAGGGTGATGGCCGCGCCGGCGATCAGCGCCCCGATGTAGGGCACGAAACGCAATGCGGCGCACAGGCCGCCCCATAGCGGCGCGTGCGGCAGGCCGATCACCCAGAGCGCGGCGCCGACGATGACGCCGAACGTCACGTTCAGGACGAGCTGCGAAAAAAAGAAGCGCGAGACACCTGCCGCGGCATCTTCCAGTCCCTTGATCGTCCGGCTGACTTCGTGCTGCCCGACCAGGCGCAGCACGCGATCGCGCAGATTGTCCCGATCGAGCAGAATGAAGATCAACAGCACGAGGATCAGAAACGCTTCGCCCAGCGGACCCGAGACCAGCCGGATGGCTTTCGCGATCGAATCGCTCGTACTGACGCGTTCACGAATCTCGACCGGCAACGGACGCGGCCCCGCCTCCAGCGGCACGCTCGCGGCAGCCGTATCCGTCCAGTGTGGTGCGAGGCGTGCAAGCGGACGCTGCACCATTTTTTCCAGGCGCCCGGTCTTGGCCCGGATCTGGGCACTGTATTGCGGCAAGTCGGATGTCAGCGCCATCAGACTGCCGCCAAGCACCGCCAGCGCGGCGACGAACACCAGGATCACGAGGCCCAGCGCGCCGAACGTTGCATGCGTGCGCGACAGGCCGAGCCGTCCCAGGGTCCGGCTCAATGGCGCCAGGGCCATGCTGAGAACGATTGCCGTCACAACAGGCTGCAACACGTCCTGTGAAAAATACAGAATCCCCAGCACGCATGCCGTCGTCAGCGCAGAGTTCACTTTCATACCACATCCGTTCCACGAAAAAAACCCAGCAGCTTGCAGGCCGCTGGGCACAATCCACCCTGTCCATCGGATGGCGGAGACACCTTACATCGGTAGCGGCGCCCGGTTTCCAGCGCGCTCCAACGCGCAATAACCGTAGTACATGGCAAAGCCCAGGAATGACCAGGTCAGCAAGGCCAGCGTATAGAAGATGACGTGGTCGTCATCGCCGGGAATCCGATAAAAGTCGTAAATGCTCGCGATCGCCTGTGCGGCAATCATGGCGACCAGCACGGTCAATGCCTGAAGGTTTTCCTTCACGCGGACCAGTTTGACGGCGAAGTAGACCAGATAGATCGAGAACAGCGTCCACAAGGCCAGGTAAAGATAGGGCTTCGATCCGGTCAGGAAGTCTGCGGTCCATACGATGACGGTGACCACCAGGCCGAGTGCAAACAGCGTTACATCGACGAACGTCGATGGCCGGAATCGGTTCGACGCCATCATCAGGCCGGCAATGCCGATGACGGGTATGCCGAAGCTCCTGGAGAAGGCATCGCAAAACAACGAGACGTTTAGAAATGCCGGCACTTCGCTCAAGGCATTGATCAACAAATTCGTTGCGGAGAACGTTACGACCAGTAACTCGCCCGCGAGAAGGAAATTGCGTTTCCTGATGAAGCGCAGGCCGAAGATGAACGATGTCGCGATCAAGACAACAGCAGCAAGACAATAGACGTAGTATTTGAATGCCATGACGTATCCTCGAGGTCTCCACCAAAGTAGGTACATCGTACCAAAGTTAGTACAAAAAACCAATTACGGAAAGCAAAAAAAAAAGACGACAGGCCGGTGCTGTCGTCTTGCGCCCGCCACACGTGGCGCACGCTCACATCCACGTGTCGTTCAAGGCTCGTCCGGCGGACCGGCGGTCCCGGCGCGAAGCTCCAGCGGCGTTGCGCCGAACCAGTGGCGGCAGGCGCGCGTTAGCGCCGACTGCGCCGGAAAGCCGAGCATCAGGGAAATCTGGCCGATCGCCATTCGGGTGCTGCGCAAGTATTCAAGGACGAGCTGCTGGCGTACCTCGTCCTTGATGACGGCAAAACTGGTGCCCTCGTCCGCCAGCCTGCGCTGCAGCGTGCGCGGGTGCAGTGCCAGCAGCGCAGCAATGTTCGACTTGTCGCAGTCCGATGTACCGAGCGTCCGTCGCAGGGCCTGGCGCACCCGCTCCGATGCGCTTTGTTCGGCGACCCCGAAGTTGCGGAAGATGTAGTCTTCCGCGACCTGGCGAAAAGCGGCATTCGCGCCTTCCAGGCTGGCGTTGAAGGTCTTGCGTGAGATGTACAGCGTGGCGCCCGAAGGCTCTTCCAGAAGTCGCGCGCCGAAGAAGCGTTCATAGACGGCGCGGCTGACGATCGGCTGGTGCGACAGCGATACGGCACACAACGCGTATTTGTCGCCGGCGAACAGGCGCAGGAAATTATGCGCATCCGCCAGGCACAAGTCGCTGTTCTGGCGTGTGACGACCGGACCTGGCAGCCGGACTTCGACGGACACCGCGACCGTGTCTTCCACCTGCGAAGTGCGGTCGTCGACCGACACGATGATATCGGGGCTCTGGACGAACAGGTAGCGGATGACATCATTCAGCGCATCACGCACGGTCGGCGCATTGCGTATCACCAGGCTCAAGGGGCCGAGCACATCGACACTCTGACGGGACGACAGGCGCAGCCCGAAATCCCCCAGTCCGGTCAATGCCGCACTGGCTTCCAGCAGGTGCGTCGCCGCACGCAGCGAGATCGGTGCGTCTTCCGTTTTCAGCACCGATTCCTCGATGTGATAGCGACGCATCAGCGGCACGGGATCGTAACCGAGCTCGCGCATCAGCGTCGGATAGCCCTGCAATCCCCTGGCTCGTACGGTTGGCTCCATGTCTCGGAATGTAAAAAATTTGTCCCGTTATGTCAAGCAACATGTGTTGTGGACTACTAGAGTGACCGGTTCCAGCACACACAATCAAAAGAGAGACATTCCAATGACGACCAATTTCGATGTCCTGATTATCGGCGCCGGCCTTTCCGGTATCGGCATGGCCTGCCACCTGTCGAAGGCGTGTCCGACGAAACGCGTCGGCATTCTCGAAAGGCGACAGGCGATCGGAGGCACATGGGACCTGTTCCGCTATCCCGGCATCCGCTCCGACTCGGACATGATCACGTTCGGCTATTCGTTCCGGCCGTGGGGCGGGCACAAGGTGCTCGCGGACGGGGCCACGATCCGCCAATACATCGAAGAGACAGCGCGTGAGCACGGCGTGGATCGCCTGATCCGTTTCGGTACGAAGATCAATGGCGCCAACTGGTCCTCGGAACAGCGCTGCTGGACTGTCGATGCGGTCGACGAAGCGAGCGGGGAGAAACTCAGGTTCACCTGCAAGCAGCTCGTATCGTGCACCGGCTACTACAACCACGACCATGGGTACCTGCCCCACTTCCCGGGAGAGGATCAATTCAGGGGAATGCGTATCCACCCTCAGCACTGGCCGGAAGATCTCGATTATCGCGGCAAGCGTATCGTCGTGGTCGGCAGCGGTGCGACGGCGGTCACCCTGATCCCCGCCATGGCCGGCAGGGCCGCACACGTGACGATGTTGCAACGTTCGCCGAGCTATGTCATGACGGTGCCCGGCCATGACAAGGTCGCCGCTGCACTCGGCCACATTTTTCCGGCGCGCTGGGTCTACGGCATGGCACGCTGGCGTAACCTGCGTCTCCAGCAGATGATCTATAAGGCGGCGAAACGCTGGCCGACGCGGGTACGTTCATGGCTCCTGAATCACGTGCGCAAGCAGGTCGGCAGCAACGTCGACATGCAGCACTTCACGCCCAAGTACAACCCGTGGGACGAGCGCCTGTGCGCGGTACCCGACGGCGATCTGTTCAAGGTCATCCGCGAAGGGAAGGCCTCGGTCGTCACCGACCAGATTCACACCTTTACGGAAAACGGCATCCTGCTGAAGTCCGGGAAACGGCTCGAGGCCGACATCGTCATCACGGCTACCGGTCTGCAATTGCAATCCCTCGGCGGCATGCGTCTGACCGTGGACGGAAAACAGGTCGAGCCCAGCAAGCTGATGACCTACAAGAGCGTCCTGCTGCAGGACGTACCGAACTTCGCTTATCTCTTCGGTTACACCAATGCGCCGTGGACGCTGAAGGTCGAAATGTCGGCCAACTACCTGTGCCGCCTGTGGCGCCACATGGACGCAAAGGGATGCGACGTGATGACGGCACGTGCGCCCGCGGGCGAGATGCTGGACGAATCCGTATTGGGATCGCTGCGCTCGGGTTACGTGCAGCGCGGCCAGGCTATCCTGCCACGCCAGGGCCGTTCGCTGCCGTGGCGTGTCCTGAACAACCTCAAGGCGGACCGTGCCATGTTGCTGAACGATCCCGTGACGGACGCTGCCCTGGAACTGAGCGGACCTGGCAAGACGAACGCTGCGTCGTTGCCGCGGCGCGCGGCATGACCCCGCACAGCATGGCGTCGCATTTCACGTGCCACGGCGACACCTGCGCCGGGACACTGCTGCTGCCGGCGTCGGCGCCCCGGCCACCCGTCGTGATCATGGCGAACGGCTTCGGCGGAATCCGCGTGGCAGCCCTGCCCGACATCGCGCGGCATTTCGTCGATGCCGGCTACGCCGTCTACCTGTTCGACTATCGCAACTTCGGCGATAGCGAAGGCCAGCCGAGGCACTGGATCAGCCCGCGGCGGCATCTAGCCGACTGGACGGCGGCGATCAAGCATGTGCGACAACTGCCCGGGATCGATCCTGCCAACATCGTACTGTGGGGCACCTCGTTCTCGGGCGGGCATGTCATAGAAATCGCCGCGCGTGACCCGCGGATCCATACTGTCATTGCCCAGGTCCCCCATGTCGACGGCATCGCCAGCGTGCTTCAGGTGCCGCTGCGCACGAGTATTTGCCTGACGCTCGCGGCCTTGCGCGACTACCTCGGGAACGTCTTCCGCCGGCCGCACTACAGCCGCATCGTCGGCCGTCCTGGAGAACTGGCTGCATTGTCCAGCGCGGAGTGCTGGGACGGCTACGCACGGCTGATGCCCGCGGGTGCACGCTGGGAGAACAAGGTGCTGTCGCGTATCTTCCTCGAACTGCCCTTCTACAGCCCTGCCCGTTCCGCCCGCAAGGTCAGGGCTGCGACCCTGATCATCGCGGGCAAGCGCGACTCGGTAACCCCCGCGGCCGCGGCGTATCGCGCGGCCATGCGCATCCCGGACTGCGAGTTCCACCTGCTGGACGGGAATCACTTCGAGCTCCACTTGGCGAGCGAACCCGTATGCCGGCAAAGCATCGCCTTGCAGCTGGCTTTCCTTGAACGGCGGATCGCGGCGTAGCCGGCCGGGAGACAGGCGGGACGGCGATGTCCTGGCCGATTGTTCGGTTACGGCAACGTCGTCAGCGGAGCGGTCAGGAGACTGTCGACCGCGGCCAGGAATTTTGCATCAAGGTGGCGCGAGCAGCTGCGCTTGCGGCGGCCGGCGCCAAGTTGATAGTTGAGGCCTTCGATCATCGCGATCAACAGCGTGGCACGGTGCACGCAGCTGGCCGGACTGTAGCCGGGATACGCGGAGCGGATGAGTTGGGTGACCTCGCGCGTCAAGGTCTCGTACCAGTCATCCAGCAACCGCGAACATTCGGCGTCGATGAGCGCAAACGATACGAAGTGCCTCCACAGTGCCGACGTCTCGGCATTCCGGATGTCGCGCAGCGACTGCCGGGCGAGCGCGGCGATCCGTTCCACGGGCGGCAGGTCGCTGCCCACTGCGCCATGTATCTCGCCGAGACAGGTGTCGATCACAGGTTCGACGACGGCGCGCAGCACCGCGATCCGCGTCGGGAAGTAATACTGGAGGTTGCTGACACTGATGCCCACACGCGCCGCGACTTCACGCAGGGAAAACTCCAGCGCCCCACCTTCCAGCAATACTTTTCTTGCAACGTCGATGATCGCATCGCGGGTGCGTACGCCCTGGGCGCGCACGCCGTGGTGGACGGCGTCGTGTGCCGCATGTCCCACTGTCGACCGCTTCTTGCGGGCAGGCTTTTCGCCGGTGTCGTCCACGTTTGTCATCGTCGTCAGGCCTCCGGGGCGTACCCGCCTGTCTGGCATGCTTGCCAGGGATTGAATGTCATCGCAACGACAGGCAAACCGACGGAAGACTCACACCTGCCGTACCCGGCGGTTGACCCGGCGGTCCAGCATGCCGGCCACACCCAGCGCCGCCTTGGTCACGCACCACTGCAATGGCTCCGGCAAGATAGGCATGACCTTGCGCTCGAACGCCGCGAGCAAGGGATTGTCCTTGCCGAGGATGCGTTCGGCGATCATGTGGCCTGCCAGCGACTGGGGCGCCAGACCATGGCCCGAACAGCCGGCGCTGTAGTGGATATTCTTGTGTGCCCCCGTCACGCCGATGATCGGCAGCGCATCGTTGGCGGCGCTGACATAGCCGCTCCAGCAAGCACGCACGGCGATATCCTTCAAGGTCGGCAGACGGTCGTGCAATGCAGCCCTGAGCTCGCTGTAAGAATCGTACGCCGGTATGTTGGGCGTCCTCGAGGCATAGGGCGACTGCAACCGCTTGACGGTCACCAGCAGCGTATTTTGAGGCGTCAGCCGGTAGCTCTCCATGACCAGATGTACCGTCATGATGCCTTCGCGCCCAGCCCAGCCCAGCGACTTCACCTGCGCGTCCGACAGCGGCTCCGTCTCGATCGCCGAGACCCGCAGCGGCACGACCTTGTCGGCGAGCAGCCCGTTCTGCGGCGTGTAGGCATTGGTGGCAAACAGCATGACGGGGGCCGTGACGCTGCCGCGCGGAGTGTCCACCCGGATGTCCGGCCCCTCGGTGTACGAGAGCATCGGCGTGTTTTCATACAGCAGCACGCCGGCCTTGATGGCCGCACGCCGCAACCCCATCACGTACTTTCCGGGGTGGAGGGTGCCGCCATGCGCAGTGTATTCGCCGAACAGGAATGCCGGCGGAATGCCGCGTGCGCGCATGGCGGCATGGTCCAGGAACGCCGACTTGAAGCCGAATTCCGCGCCGAGCCGCATGCCCTTGCGCAAGCGCTTTTCCTGGGACGAATGGATGGCCGCGCGGATGATACCGGACTGGTTGTAATCACAGTCGATGCGATGCTCACGCAGCTTGCCTTCGACGAAGGTGACGGCGTCTTCGTAGTACCGGACGATCTCGGCGCCGGTCCTGGGGCCGGCTTTTCTATGAAACAGCTCGTATTCGATGCCGATGGCGCCGGCCAGATAGCCGGCGTTCCGGCCGCTGGCACCGAAGCCCGCGAACTCGCGCTCCAGCAGGACGACCCGGGCGCCCTGTCGCGCCAGCTCCAGCGCGGCGGACAGGCCCGCATAGCCGGCGCCGACGATGACGACGTCCGCCTTGACGTCGCCTGCCAGCGGCGCCTGCATGTCGGAGGGCTTTTCCACCCACCCGCCCAGCGCACGGTATTTTTCCAGATCAGCCTTTACCCTGGCTGCATCGGCCGAGAGCATATAACGATTCGTAAGCATGTTCGACTCCAGAGTCCTTGTTCAGGCGGTGCGCCCGCGCAGCAGCGTGACCCCGAACAGCAGCAGCCACAGGGGATGGATGACCATGGTAGCCATCTGTACGGTTTCGCCGAGATCGCGTCTGCCGGCCAGGTTGAACATGAATTCAAGCGCGAACAGGCCGAGGTCGAGCGTCAGCAGGCGGCCGAAGCCCCACCCCTCGCCCCGCAGGAAACGCGCAGCCACGGTGCCCCACAGCAGCAGCACCGGCGCCTCGGCGTTCCACAATCCCTGCGCCGCGTTTTGCAACGTGATCCACAAGGCTTCGGCCGTGCCCCTGGCTTCTTCTCCGTGGGCCGCCGCCATCGCCGCGAGCGGCGGGAGTGTCAGGTTGAGCAGCCCGGCGCCGGCGATCCCGAGCACGGCGTAGACGATCAGTCCGGCCATGCCGATGTCGGCCCTTGCGCCCATGCGCTGGCGCATCGGCTGCCACAGATAACCGCCTACGGCGAGAAACGGCAGATACCAGCCCAGGATGTCCGCCCACATCGACAGGCGATAGAGGTTTTGTGACCCGGCCGCGTACGCTAGCATGCGGTCAGGATGCTCGAGGACGGCGTCATCGAAACCGGCTGCCGCGCCTACCAGGACCGCCATGCTCCAGGCGAGTACGGCACCGATGACGGCCAGCCAGCCGACCAGGCAGCGCGGGTCGTTTACACCGGTGCTGCGTGCGAATGGTTGTGTGATTGTCTGTGTCATGTTCAGGTGTCTTCGGTTAGCGGCTGGCCAGGAATTGGGCCAGGTCCTCGATATCGCGTGGCGTGAGCCCGTTGACGACCGCAGGCATCATCCCGCTCGCATCGTGGCGCTTGCCGCTCTTGAAGTTGTTCAGCTGGTCGACCACGTAGTCGTAGCTTTGTCCGGCCAGGCGCGGAAAGACATCCCTGCCCTCCAGTTGCTGGCCGTGGCATGACACGCACTGCCCGGCTTTCGCCAGCGCCTCGCCGCGTGCGATCCGCGCCGGCTCCCCGTGGAACGTCTCGTTCCGTTGTGGACGCATCCGGGAAAAATTGGCCACCATCGACTCGAACTCGCGGTCCGTCAAACTCAATGCGAACGGCGTCATGGTCGGGTCGTTGCGCTCACCGCTGGCGAAGGCTTTCAGCTGCTTGCGCAGATAGGCTTCCTGCTGGCCCGCGAGGCGTGGATAGAGTTGGGTGCCCGCATTGCCCTTCGGGCCATCGTGGCAGTACAGGCAGGAGTCGGTGGCACGCGGCCATGGCCCCAACTGCGCGGTTTCCTGCGAAATCGTGTCGATTTCATGGCTTACCCGCAGGAGGCCGTAGACGTCCGGGCCGTAGTACACGCCCGCCACCAGCAGCGCCGCCAGCATCAGCGCGCCCACCCGGAAAAAGAACTTGCGGCCGCCCGTGCGCGTTGTCGCCTTGTCCATCATGCCCTCCTTGCCGCAATGCCCTGCAGCGCCTGCAACGCGGCCTTGTGGCCTGAGCGCACGGCGCCATCCATGTAACCCGCCCAGATATCGGCCGTCTCCGTGCCGGACCAGATCAGGCGTCCCACCGGGGGATGCAACGCTTCGCCGTACTTCGTCAGGAAGCCGGGCGGCATGGGGGACACGCAGCTGAGCGTCCAGGGGTCGGCCTTGCGCCAGTCATGCTCGTGGTAGGAGAGCGGATGCAGCGCTTCCTCGCCGAATGCCTGGGCATAGATGCGCGACAGCTCGGCCTCGGCCACTTTCGGATCGGACGGCAGCATGCTGATTTGCACGAAGGCGTTGATCACGCCGAACGAGAGATCCTCGGGCGAATTGTCATATGCCCATAGCACCATGCCGCCCGGCTGGAAGATCCAGCCGTTCAGACCCTTGTCGCGCCAGAACGGCCGCTTGTAGACGTGTGACGTCTTGCGCCCCGGCGCGAACGCCGGCCAGCGCCGCTGCAGTTCGCGCCGTCCTTCCGGCAGCGGCGGGTCGTAGACGATCTGCTGGCACAGTGCCGGCTGCAGGGCCATGATCACACGGTGCGCGCGGATGACGCCCTTGGCAGTCTGGATCGTGACCGGTCCGTCCTGCCAGTTCTCGATGCGCAGCACGGGACTGTTCAGGCGGACCTTGTCGCCCAGGGCCTGCGCCATCTTGATGGACAGGATCTGCGAACCGCCGGCAATGCGGGTCTGCTGCGCCCCGTCTTTGACGGCTTCGAGCCGGTCGTAATTGCATTCGGCAGAATTGACCATCGACAGCCAGTGCAACAGCGACAACCGGGCCGGCGAGGCACCGCCCGTGATCGCCAGGCCGGCCGACCAGCCGACCTGGTCCGCCGGTTCGATGTTCTTTTTCGCCAGCCATTCCCCGACCGACATCGCGTCGAACTCGGCCGCACGCGGCGACTTCCATGGCGCGCCGGACGGCACGCTTTGCGCCAGTTTTTCGAGTTCGTGCGCGATCTTCGGATCGGTCCCGAATCCGCCCTCGGTATCGACCGCGGCGCGCGCGTTGCCCGCCAGGATGGTGGACTTGCCCTGCCAGTACGTCGGGAACGTACCGACGCCGAGCTCGCGCGCCAGATCCGCCACCGCGGTCTGTCCCGGGCCGATCCATTGGCCGCCCGCTTCGGAGAAGTAGCCGTTGCCGAGGTCGTGGTTGAGGGTGCGGCCGCCGACACGGCCGCGCGCCTCGAGCACGACGAACGATTCGCAGCCGGCGCGCTTCAGATCGCGCCCCGCAGTCAGGCCCGCCAGCCCGGCACCGATGATGGCGACTTCGATCACGTCGCGTTCATTGGCCGCCGCGTTGGCCGCAGCGCCGAGCTTGGGCACGACCGCGGCCGTCGCCGCCGCCGTCATCGACGCCGCCATGCCGAGGAATCCGCGGCGCGTGAGGACGCCGTCCTCCGGCGCCGCATCCAATTTTCTTTCGCTACTGTCCATCCATGTCTCCTGCTGTCATGCGTTTTTCTCGTCGGGTTGCCGGTGCCGGACGACCATGTGCCCTATCGGCTGGCGATGAATTGCGCCACGTCTTCCATATCCTGGTCCGACAATGCCGCGGCGACCGCCGGCATGGCGCCGGTGCCATCGCGCCGCGCGCCGCTCTTGAAGCGCGCGAGCTGGTCACGCAGATAGACCTGGCCCTGCCCGGCCAGGCGCGGGAACATGTCCTTCCCTTCCAGCTGCTGACCGTGGCAGGACGCGCAGTTGTTGGCCTTGACCAGCGCTTCGCCCCGCGCCGCGCTGGCCGGATCCGCGTGGAACGTTGCATTCGACGCAGGTGTCATCTTGGCGAAATGCGCCGCCAGTCCGTCGACCTCGCGGTCCGACATGCTGGCCGCCATCGACTCCATGGTCGCGTTGGTACGCTCGCCGGCGGCGAATGCCTTGAGCTGTTTCTTGAGGTAAGCCTCGGGCTGGCCCGCCAGGCGCGGATAGTTCTGGGCACGCGCATTGCCTTCGAAACCGTGACAGAAAATGCACGCGTCGCTGGCACGCGGCCATGGGCCGCCCAGGCGCGTGTTCTCGCTGGTCAGCTTGTCGACCTGCTGGCCCAGCTTGACCATGCCGTACAACTCCGGTCCGTACATGACCCCGGCGACCAGGGCCACCGCCAGGAGCAGGACGCCAGACACGATCATCGTCCGCTTCGTACGGCTGAGTGGTTGGGATACCGTATTCATCATGCCCTCCCCGTGGACGCGGCCTGCAGTGCCTGCAATGCCGCCTTGTGGCCGGAACGGATCGCACCATCCATCGTCGTGATCCAGATGTCTGCCGTTTCCGTGCCCGCCCAGATCAGCCGTCCGATGGATGGATGCAAGACGTCGCCATACTTGGTGAGGAAGCCGGGCGGTATCGGCGATGTACAGCTCAGGGACCAGCGGTCGGCAGTACCCCAGTCACGCTCGTGGTACGCGACGGGATGCATCGCTTCCTCGCCGAGTGCCTCGGCATAGATGCGCGAGAGCTCGGCCTCGGCCGCCTTCGGATCGGAAGGAAGCACGCCGTTGTTGACGAACGCTGCGATCACGCCGAACGAGACGTCTTCCGGCGAGTTATCGAACGCGAACTGGACCGGTCCCTTCAGTTGCACGAACATCCCGCTCAGGCCCTTCTCGCGCCAGAACGCTTTCTTGTAGACGTGCGCCGTCTTGCGCATCGGCGCATAGGCTGGCCAACGGCGCTGCATCTCGCGCCGTTTTTCCGGCAGGGGTGGATCGAACACGATCTGGTGGCACAGCGACGGCGACAGCGCGACGATCACGCTGCGTGCCTTGACCACGCCATTGGCGGTGTGGATGACGGCCGGCCCATTCTGCCAGTTCTCGATGCGCAGCACCGGCGACTTCAGGCGGACCTTGTCGCCCAGCGCCTCGGCCATCTTGATCGACAGGATCTGCGAACCGCCCGAGATCCGGGTTTCCTGGGCACCGCCCTGGACGGCCTCGAGCCGCCGATAATTGCAGTCGGCCGAGTTGATCAGGGACAGATAATGGAGCATCGACAATCTAGCCGGCGCTGCCCCGGTGGTCACCTGTGCGGCGAGCACCCAGCCGATCTGGTCTTCCGGCGAGAGGTTTTTCGTCGCCAGCCAGTCGGCGAGCGACATGGCGTCGAATTCGGCCGCGCGCGGCGACGTCCAGGGGGCTGCCGTCGGCACGCTCTTCGCCATCTCCTCGAGCTCGCGCCTCAGCTTGGGATCCACGGCGAAACCGCCGTCGTTTTCGATGGTTGCCCGAGCGCCGTCGGCGAGCATGACCAGCTTGCCCTGCCAGTAGGTGGGAAACGTGCCGACGCCCAGTTCGCGCGCCAGGTCGGCCACTGCCGTCTGGCCCGGTCCGATCCACTGGCCGCCCGCTTCCGAGAAATAGCCGTTGCCGAGGTCGTGGTTGAGGGTACGCCCACCCACACGGTCACGCGCTTCCAGCACGACGAAGGACTCGTTGCCGGCGCGTTTGAGATCGCGTGCCGCCGTCAGTCCGGCCAATCCGGCGCCGATGATGGCAACGTCGATCACCCCGCGATCATCGCCTGAAACAGTCGCAGCGCGCGCGACCTTCGGCACGACTGTCGCAGTCGCCGCTGCCGTCACGGAAGCAGCCATGCCGAGAAAGCCGCGACGAGTCAGTACGGCCTCGTCCGCTCCTTCATCCGGTTTCCTTACAATTTCGTCCATCTTGTCTCCTGCTGATAGGTTGTTCGTTGTTGAATTTCCAGTTCGCGGACCCTGGCGATGATCAATTCATAGTACTTCCATACTAAAGTAGGACAAAACACCAAAGTTAATGTCAAAAAAATTTCGACGCCGTGTCGAAGTGTCCCTTCCGTGTGAGGGACATTTGCACCGGACCTGCTCCCCCGGTGCGGTTGCCCCGCTGCCTGGCGAAAGCGCGCGTACCCAAACGCATCAACCTTGCACCCGTGACGCACCGGAGGCCCAGGCTCCGTCCGGCACCTTAATGTAGAACATACTACCAAACTTAGGACACTACGCCAACAAACGGGAATAAAAAAACGACAGCGATTGCTGTCGTTCTTTTTGCGGCGCAAACCGCGCATCTGCGTTTCTTCGCTTCCTTCGTATCTAGTCCTCCGCGGCGCGCGCCGCGCCTCCGAGCAGGATGCTTTCGACAGCGACACGGAACTTTGCATCGAAACCACGTGTGTAACTACGCTTGCGCCGTCCTGCGCCGAGCTGGAAGCTGATACCGTCGGCCAGAGCGATCAACAACATCGCGCGGTGCAGGCTGTCCGCCGGCTTGCAATCGGGATCCATCGCCTGGACGAACTTTGCGATCCCGGGCGTCACTTCCTCGTACCATTCGTCGAGCAATTGCGAGCACTCCGGGTCGATCGCCGCCAGCGACACGAAGTGCCACCATAACGCAGTTCGTTCGGTGCTTCGCGCGTCCTTGAGCGCGCGGTCGATGAGCGCCTCGACCTTCAGGCGCGGCGGCCCGTCGGCGTCGATTGCCTTGCGCAACTCGACCAGGTAGCCCTCGACGACCGGTTCCACGACGGCACGCAGTACCGCCAGCCGGGTGGGAAAGTAATACTGCAGGTTGCTAATACTGATCCCGGCGCGCAGGGCGACCTCGCGCAGGGTGAACTCCAGGCTTCCGCCCTCGAGCATGAGGCCGCGTGCGACGTCGATGATGGCGTTCCGCGTACGGAGTCCTTGCGCCCGCAGATTGCGCTCCGCTTCCACTGGCGCCTCGGCGACCGCCCCGCGCTTCCGGCGGGTCGGTTGATCGGCAGCATCTTTGATTGGATTTGTAGCCATCTATAAATTCTTTAATTAATATGACGAAATACCAATGTTATGCACGTATACAAAAAACGTCAATTCTGACACCCCATAATGTGACATGCCTATGCTCCTCTCGGCCGCGGCTTCAGCCAACCGTTTCCCTCTTCCCAAACCAATCCGAGGACCTGGTTGACAACTTGACCTGAGCCGGACAGCTGCGCTTTTTCATCAGCAAATAAATGCGCGAACGGGACGGCCCGGTCATGGTCATCACTTCCCGAAGCCCGATGATCCTGTCGACCAAGGTGACGCTGGTAGTCATCCGTACTCCTCTAGAGTTCGCAATGCGGACAAGATATCTCAACAAGCGATGAATGCCCCCCCTGAAACCGGCTTTCGCGAGATATGGTCGCCGCCATACCGGTGCATTCGAGGATTTCCGGCCGGGACACGCGATCGCAAGAGGTCAAGAAGCCTGCAGAGCATCCGCCGCAATGCGGTCGATATAGCCCGCCCAGCACTGCATCACGGCGTCCCGACAGTGCAAGACTTCCTTCAGTGTCCACATCGCCAGCGTACGGAACCAGTGCCCGGTCATATCGCCCTTGTAGCCCATCCGCTCGACCGCTTTCAGCAACGTGTTGTTGCTCATCGGACGCTTCGGATCGCGCAGGTTCGGAAACAGGAAAGTGCTGCCACCCGTGTGCCGGTACAGGTCGCGCAGAAGGTTCAGCGCCTGTCGCGACAGGCAGGCGTGATGATCGGTCTTGTCAGGATTGATGCGGCGCTTCATGCGCTTCCACGGGATGATCCACTCGCCGTTCTCAAGTCGATCTCGGCCCATGGTGTTTCGATGCGCTCGCTGGTCCGCACGAACACCGGCATCGTCAGCCGCATGGCCGTCTGCGTGGGGACGCCCATGCAGGAAATCCGGCAATCCTTCGGCGCCGATCGCTGCAAAAGCGCCCTTTCTCGCGCGGCTCAAGGATTTCGCGCAGGAACTCGGCGGGGTGACGTTCCGCCGGCGCGCAGCGAATGGCCTACCTGAAGACGCGCGCGCAGTTTGCCGTCTGCCGGGCCGCAATCTCCAGGGCACCGCGCCGCTCGATCGCACGGATCCCATCGAGCACATCAGGCGCCTGCATCTCCGCGATCGGCAGCGGGCCGAATCCCGGGAAGATGTTCGCCTCGAAGCGTCGCGGGGTTTCGGCGGCGGTTTGCTGCCGCCATTTAGGCAACAAAAAACCCGCTGTCTCTATGAGAACAGCGGGTTCTTCGATGTCCCTGAATGTTCAGGAACGACATTCTGGCGGAGGCGGTGGGATTCGAACCCACGATACAGGTTTAAGCCCGTATGCTTCCTTAGCAGGGAAGTGCCTTCGGCCACTCGGCCACGCCTCCAGTCAGTCGCTGATTTGATGCTTCACGTCAGCGCTGAGTGCACGCATATTAATGGCC
>Ga0308166_1000440_pt1 | contig 57923 bp, 73 predicted proteins | sample PhyCR2_2_FD_202137 | JGI IMG/M metagenome (GOLD analysis project Ga0308166, IMG submission 202137) | Phyllosphere microbial communities from UC Gill Tract Community Farm, Albany, California, United States - DLSLCC.R2 | ecosystem: Host-associated > Plants > Phyllosphere > Unclassified | place...
AAGCGGATTCCCTGCGCCGAAACAAAGGCGCGGGACTCGCTCCAATAGGCCTGTGGCGGTTCCCGCAGCTCTGGTCGCGCCCAGTAGTCGTTGCCATGCAATGCGCTCATCACATGGCACCAGCCGTCACGCGGATCGTGAACCTGAAATCGCCCGCGATGATGGCGCGGATGATACGCGTAGTGACCAAGCGCCTCCTGGCGCGCTTCATCCGGCGAACGACCCGCCTGATGGACCAGCGTCCATGCACGCATGTGGCGCGCATGCGCGAGCGCGCCCAGGTACTCGTCCTCATCCAGCAGTGGCACCTGCTCACCGCGGGCCAGGCACAGTGCGTCCGATTCGGCTTCGTAGTCCAGCGACGGCTGCGCCAGTTCCGGGTGCTGCTGCCAATACCTTTCGCCCTTCATGTGCAGCATCGCCCAGTGCCAGGGCTCGTCGTGGAAGATCAGCGCGTATTCGTATTCGCGGCCGGGGCTCTGGTCGGGATAGCGCTTCCGTGCCTGTTCGAGCGCCTGCGCCTCGGGCACCTGGCCATGGTGGACCAGACACCAGGCGAACAGGTGCCGGCTGTCTTCGATTTCGGTGGTGAAGTCTTCCACCGGCATATCGGTGTTGGGCATGGTCGATCCCTGTGCGCGGATCAGATGCTACCGACGCTGCGGGTCGCGCGGGGGGCGGGGGGCAATGAGATCTGCAACAAGTCGTGCGAGGTCGCGTGGGGGCCCATCACGATTCGAATCTGGAATCGACGGATTATGGGACCTCTACAGCGCTTCCACGCGCCTCCACAGACCTTCCAGCCGTAAACCACGCGGCTGATTCCCAGGCCCCGCGACCATCTTCGCTCATCTTTGTGCACCTCCTTCCGCTGACAAAAGGTCGCCGAGCGGTCGCCAATCGGCGCAATGAAGGGAATGCTCGGAGAGAACGGACTGGCCGCCTTGCCGATCGGTCAACGTGCCTCGGATCCAGCGTCGCGTGGTGTGGGCCGGCCGAATGTGCGGAAGCTGGCTGGCGGTGGGCTGAAGTTCCGCTACAGATACACCAAGGCCAACGGTCAACGCGATCGCGTCGCGGCCGCACCACGAGGGAGGGCGCAACCTTCGCGGTGAGATCGCAACTGCGGCAGCCGCCGTCGGGCTAGCGAGAGAACAAGCCAATTGCTACCGCGGCACGGAATGGCCATTTTGCCACTCATGCGCTCGCCTTCCGAGAAAGGGTATTTGTCGCTTTACGTCTACCGATGCGTGATTGAGAACACCCAAGAGCCAAGCGTAGCCAGCAGCAACGAATTTCTGGTTGACAGTGAATATCACCCCGCAATATGAAACCCCGGGAATCGAGAGGCAGGGGATCAGCGCCGAAATCAGTTATCACCACGGCCCGAGGTCCAGTCCATCGCAAAGCTCCGCGACGACAAGGGAAAAGGAATCAGGTGAAGATCAGTAGAATTCTCATATATGGAATGCTCGTCATCGGCGTAGTCGCAACCATTTCCTGGTTGGCCTGCAGACCATCCGATGTCACAGGAAGCAAAGGAGATGAGGTTCCTCTCAGTGAAAAAAGCACTTCGTCAACGGATATCGCATCTGAATCAAGCATTCATCAATCCTTGCGTTCGCCACACCAATCCATCGAATCAACAGTGGCTTTGGGTGGCAAGGCATTTCTGCTCAAGATCGAAACACCTCACTACGAAGGCGACGCCTCGGAATACATTGACAGGCGCATCGCGGCTGCACGGGCCGGCGATGCCCAGTCGAGCTATGAGATCCATAACCGCATTGCCAGTTGCAAGCGGGCGCTTAACTCAGGTGATGCCGATGAGTACAAGGCCTACGCATCAGTGGAAATCGGCCAGGAGATTGGCCACTGCCAAGGGCTGATAGGGCGAACGGAACTCGGAGATGAGAATTGGCTCTCTCTTGCTGCCGCCCAAGGGTCGGTCGAAGCGAGACTGATTTTCGCCAAAGACCCGAAAGCCATCATTGGAAACTTGACTGAAGCGCTCAAGGATCCGGAACGAATAACCAATTATCGAAGGGATGCGATTGATTATCTAAATGAGTCGGTATCACAGGGAAGCGTCGACTCGATTGAAGCCCTTGCTGACATCCATGACCGAGGGATCATTGCCGATAAATCCCCTGAAAAGAGCCTTGCATACTGGCCCGCATATCAGCGCGCGCACCCCAATAGCCAATCGGCGGCGTCCATTGCGAGACTCTCCAAACTGTTGCAGCCCAACCAGATAGAGCGATCCAACGAGATGTCTGAGGCCATATACAGGTCCTGCTGCTTGTAACCCAACAGAAGTTTCCTACTCACCCAACATGGCGCACGATGAAAGCAATGAATTCAAAGAAATGGTTGATTGCAACCTCCCTGGTTGTCGCGATTGCTTCCTCTTGCCCACCCATAGCTCGCCCCTTCCAACTAAACGAATAATCTAACACTGCGCGAAATCTCCCAAAATCGCTATCAGGTGGGGGTTCCGACCCGTGCATCACAAGACGTTGTGCTAGATTCGGGACAGTGTTCCTGGCGCGAGAGGTACCTTCATGGATGCATGGCTCGACAAATGCGCTACTTCATCAAGGCGCGGAGATCGGAGTCACCTCCGGCTTGCAGCGTATCGCTGCCTCTCAATAGCCGTTTCAGCGTTGATACTGTCAGCGTGTTCGAGCGGTGCCTCAACAACCCCATCGCATAAATCTAATCAAAGACAGTCCGTCAAATCAGGGAGTGAAATTGGTATGGAGCGATTCAAGAACGACATCGAGCGCCTGTCTAGTGTACGTTTTGATGATGTCGACGCGTTAAATGAACAGCTCCACACGCATCTGGGAGAGCCGACACGCCAGGACGTGATGGACGAACGGATCGCAGGACACGGAATGTTGGGCGACCTTGAGGTCCGGAACATCAGGCTGAGAAGTGCTGCTGACGATCCTGCGCTCGCGAACCTGATCTTTGAGATCGCACCACCAAGCATTGCGCTCAAGGAAATCATCTGGGAAAACTCGACCAAACATCCACCTCGGCCTGACGCGCCTGGCTCTCGCCCTTACTGGTCTGCGCAGGTGAACGATGCAAAGGTCGTGCTCGGACTCGATTCCGATAACGTGACGCTGACCTACATATCGATCAGTCAGCGCTGATCCCTGTTATTGCGAAGGAGCCGGAGCATGGAGCGTACTGAAGAATCTGGACTGCCACAGCCGCAGGAGGGAGGCCGCGCAGGAGCCACACGGCGTCCCGCATCGCCATTGGACGACCCCTCCTTGGCGCCGCTTCTAGCAAAATCCCCAACACTTCAGGCGGGCCTCACCCAGGCGAGGCGTGAAGGCATCGTTATCCAATGGGGGGCAGCCGGTGAAGGCACTTATCTTATACCCGGCGTCAAGATCGTTATTGACGAGAATGCGATTGGGCAAGGCTCAAGGATCGCAAGTTCTCTTGCTCACGAAGTTGGGCACCATCTCTTCACCGAACCCGAAAATCGAACTTCTAAGCAAGCCTATGTGAACAGCGAGCTGCGAGGAGAAGCCGCCGCGACTCTCAGCAATGTCCAGGTCCAGCGTGAGATCGTTGCAGCTGGCGGTCCAGATATTGGCGTTTCCGGCACAGGTAATCGTCCACAACAATACGGAACCATTGCGGCGGAACTCCAGGCCGGACGGATCAACCGTAACCAAGCACTTGGGCAGATCGCTGAGGTGTTCAAGACAGAGGCTCCGTCTGTTGGTCCTCATGCGACATACGAACTCTACTATGGCGACTACTACGACCGGGAAATAGCACCCACGCAACGGCGGCGTAGGCCAGATCCAGAATTTGACGCCGAGCGCATTGCGGTTGCGGAAAGAGTCGGTTCGGACAGCGACGACTCGCCCTCACGGCAGCGAGCATCCTCCTCAGCCCCTGAACTCGGCGATGCTGACCGCTCTCTCTACATGCAGATTAGGGCAGGTGTGGAACGCCTGGACGCAGAGCATGGGAAACCTTGGGACGAGTCGAGTCAGCGCATGTCTGCAAGCTTGCTGGTACTGGCGAAGGAGCAGAGCCTTTCACGGGTTGACCATGTTGTCTTGAACAATCCGACAGAGAACCTAGCTCGAGGTGAGAGGGTCTTCATAGTCGAGGGAGCAATGGACGATCCCGCCCATCGTCGAGGCCATATGAATACGATGGATGCGCTTCGCGCACCGGAGGCGGAATCGCTCCATCGCGCTGATGCGTTGAGCCAATCACAAGCAGCGAGCCTTGAACAACAACCGGCACAGCAGGCGCATACGCAAGACGGGCCATCGTTCTCGAGATAAAGCCGTCACTGTGCTATCGGCGCCATTCATTCCACCGCCTTGGCCCACAAGTGAGCGCCCACGCTGCAGCTCGGGCGCTCTCGAATCATCATGCGGTCGCCTCCAGTTCGAAGGGTTCGAAGCGGATCACGTCCTGGCCCAGCCACTCGTTAATAGCTGCCATGTGCGTCTGCAGCGGCGCCAGTTCCATCGCCGCCCACACGCCCGCCGCGTCGCGGATCGACCCAAACCCGCCACTGTTCTGCGGCACGATACCCAGAAGCTGCGGTGGCACCCGGAGCACCGCCAACATGTCATCGCGGGTCACACTCTTGATCCCGGTGAACTCATCTCGGACCGCCACCTCACTGACCGGGGTCACCTGCAAGCCGTCCTTCTTCCCATTGGGCGAGTGCACGAACAGGTTCTTGAAATTGCCCGGCCCGCGCGACTGCCGCAGCGCGTCGCGCAACGCGTCCACGTCCAAGCCCTCGGGTTGGGGGTCGGTCATGTAGAGAATGTAGCCGGCGTGCGAACCGTTGTTGTAATACTTCCGGCGGAACAGCGTGGCCGACTCGTTCAGCAGCGCGGCCTGTACGGCTGGCATCCACTCCGGCAGGCCGTAGATCTCCTGATCAGCATCTGCCTCTCGCAGCTGGAACACCTCACCGGCGGGAAACTCATGCTCTACCCGTGCGGCACGCACCGGGAAGAACTCACCGGGCTGCACGCCACGGCGCACGTACTGCGCCAGCGGCACCGCCAGACTGTGCGCGGCTCCTGACATGGGGCGGCGACGCTCGACATACCCCATGCCGAAGGTGGTGTAGTCCAGCGCCAGCTGCGAGAACGCCTCACGGCTCAGCAGCCGGTGCGGTCGGAACGTGCGCACCAGCATGTTGCGTTTGAATGTCAGGCCGCTGTGCAGGTACGGGTTGGAGCGCGTTGTGCGCGACAGCCCTTGCAGATCCACCGGTGGCTCGAAGTAGCGGCCATTGCGCCAGCATTCGAGGTAGTCGAGGAAGCCGCGTGATTCCAGCACAGGGCTGGCCTCGCCAAAGGTGAAGGCTTCGATACTCACCGGCGGCGCGGCGATGGCGCTCTGGTCGGTGTCGGTCATCAGAAAATCTCCATGGTGCCGCGCGCAGCCCGTCCGCCTTCCAGCGGCTCGCTCTGCAGCGCGTGCGTGAGTGCCCAAGCCAAGTCAGCATGGCCGGTGGTACGCGAGCGCCCGGCGGTGTAGGTCACCTGGCGCCCGCTCGGGGTGATGGTTTTCTGGATCGCCAGCAGTGACTGCGTGAGGTCGATCCAGCCGGCGTCGTATTCCTGCCGTTCGTCATTGATTACGTCATAGGCTTTCAGCACCAGCCGCGTTTTCACCTCGGGCGAATAGTTGAAGACAGTCACGCCGGGGAAGAACTGGCGCACCAGCTGAGCAACGCAGGTGCCCATGCCGGTCGCATCCACGCCGATGTAGGTCACCCAATAGCGCTTGGTGATCTGCTCGATGAACGCCGCCTGGTCTTTGAACTCCATGCCCTTGAACTGGTGGCGTTCCAGCACGCGGAACTTGCCCCCAGGCACCAGCGGCGGGGCCACAACCACGATGCCCGCGCTGTCGCCGGTCTCAGCCGGGTCGTAGCCGATCCACACGGCGCGGTCGCCGTAGGGCCGGACGGCAAACGGCTTGTAATCGACCTGGCAGGGCTGCAGCATCGTGAGCGGGAACACACTGGCGCTGTCGTCCACGAACTCGCACATCAGCAGGTTGGCGAACTCCTCGGCGCTGTAGTCACGGCGCAGTTCCTCGATATCGAACAGGTCACAGCCACGGTCCGCCGCGTCCAGCACGGTCACGATCTGGCGCCAGATGGCGTCCTCGCAGGGCCTGCCACCCATCAGGCGCGCATGGCTCACGTCCAACACCGAGGGCAACCGTGGCGACAAGCAGGATGCGGCCGGGCACAATCGCCCACCACTACGGGCCGCTACGATCACGACTTGCCAGTCGTGAAACCACCTCGCAAGCGTTGAGTTTTCCCGCGAATTTTCCCGCCGGCACAAAAAAGGCACTTGGGCGTAAGCCTAAGTGCCTGTTTTTTTATGGTGGGCCCACCAGGATTCGAACCTGGAACCAAGGGATTATGAGGCCTCTATAAGGCTTCCACGCGCTTCCACAGGCGCCCCGGCTTTAAGCTAAGTCGTTGATTTTCTCAGGTTGTGCGACCACCTGCGCCCATCATCGTCCACCTCTTTCCACGGACAAACGGTCACCGAGCGGTCACCAATGGGCGCATCAAAGGGAATGCTAACAGCGAAGGGACTGGCCGCACTGCCGGCCGGCGAATGGGCCTCAGATCCGGCGCCCCGCGGCGCGGGCTGCCTGGACGTGCGCAAGCTGGCCGGCGGGCAGCTGCGGTTCTACTACAGGTACACGAAGTCCAACGGGCAGCGCGACCGTATGCTGATCGGCACCGGCCTGGCACTGACCGCAGCGCGCGAAGCGGCGGCGGCGTTGTCACGGCGGTATCAGGCCGGCGAACGCGATTTGCGCGACGCGATCGCGGCCGAGGCAGCGGCGGCTGACCGCGCGAAGGCTGAGGCCCTGGCCGAATCGACACGCCGATCAGGTGCAACGCTGGGCGCTCTGATGACAGCCTATGTCCAGAGCTTGGAGGACGCGGGCAAGGTCTCTGCCGCCGCGACGCGCGCTTCCATCAAGCGCCATATCGAGGATCCGTGGCCCGCCCTCTGGGCGCGCCCGGCGTCCGAGCTTGAGCTGGATGATCTGCTTCCGATCCTGTCGCGACTGGTGCGCGCCAAGAAGCTGCGCGAGGGCGGCAAGATCCGGTCCTATCTGCGTGCGGCGTATGCAGCCGCGATCGCAGCGAAGCAGGACGCGGCTGCCCCTGATGCTCTGCGCGTGCTCAACGTTTCCAGAAACCCGGCGCGCGACCTGGCCACGCTCGACAGCGGTCAGCCGCGCGACCGGGTTCTGTCGGTGGCCGAGCTTCGTGCCTACTGGCGCCGGATTGAGGCGATGCCCGGGAGGGAGGGTGCCTTGGTGCGCTTCCACCTGCTGACCGGCGGGCAGCGCATTGCACAGCTGATGCGGCTGAAGTGGTCAGATCACGATCACGACACGGACACCGGCACCGGATCCGTCCGCTTGCTCGACATCAAGGGGCGTCGCCGCGTGCCCCGCGTGCACCTGGTGCCACTGCTCCCGCTGATGGCCGCGGATCTCGCCGTCTTGCGCGGCGATGATGACAGTGACGGCGACGGCGCCGGGCCGCACCTGTTCTCGCTTACCGGCGGAAAGGCGCCGGCCACCTATGACGAGTTCCGAGGAATCATGGATCCGGTGGTGGCCAGCATGGTGGCCGCAGGCGAGCTGACATCGCCGTTCACGCCGGGCGACCTACGACGCACGGTGGAGACTCGGCTCGCTGCGCTGGGCCTGTCGGAAGAAGTCCGTGGCCACCTGCAGTCCCACGGCCTGAGTGGCGTCCAGAAGCGGCATTACAACTTCTTCGAGTACGACGCGGAGAAGCGCGCTGCGGTGGAGGCCCTGTACGAATTGCTTACCGGCGCCAGTGCGACGGTGGTGCCGATGCGCAAAGGCCTGAGCCGCTAGAACGGCAGGTCCTCGGGTAGATCCAGGCCTGCCAGGCGACCTGCGGCGCGTTGATGACTGCTGGCCGTAGCGCGCAGCCGTTGCGCGCTCTGCCGGCGGCGCGCGCGGCAACGCCAATTTCCAGAGGTATCTCGTTCGAGGTCCGACGCCTGCCGCAGCTTGGCCGCAGCCTTGGCCTCCAGCGAGGCCGGATACTTCTGCGAGTCCGCCATCGGTGCAGTATGCTCGCGCGGGGTCGCAGAAGCAGCGACTACTCCAAAAAAGCGCGCCATCGTTTGATTGCGATGAACTAGAGCGCCACTTCGCGATCTACCCACCAAAGTGCATCAGCGGCTTCTCTTTCCAAGACCTCTTGATGGACGCCTCACTGAATCCTTCTTTCCGGACTGTTGTGCCGCAACCAAATGATCGATGCCAACTGCAGCCAAGGCCGCATCCTCAGGCGATTCTTGTTTAGGCTCCGCAACCATCAACCTATACCGCCCACGGCCCGGACGCATCTTCGACGTCTCTACCTCTACCACTTCGACCCCTGGAATTTCATTACCAAGCTCAGGATGCTTAGCAAGCAGTCCCATGAGGTGACCTACGGCAGGAACGGGCACAGCTTGTCCTGTTTCATAGCGACTGAAGGCGTTATGTCCGCCCCCCGTCAATAGACCCGCAGCTTCCTGTGTAAGCCAGAGACTTCTACGGGCGGCTTTGAGCTTCTTCGCCTCTTCATGTCTAGCATGCAGCACCAAGGCATCGCCAGCATTTGCGAAGCGCTCTCCACTTTCAGGGTCCATGATCACTTCGCCGCAGGCAGCGCAAACCGTGCCACTTAGCCCTGCAACCTCGACGCGGTAACCACCAGGGGCCTCAAGGGGAAGGGTAATTTGCTCGAAACGCACCCATTCATTTTTCGCCCCACACATCGAGCACTGATCGGCCTCAACTTGAGGTACGTTGAACGCCTTGAACAGTTCGGCAATGTGAGCTTCGTTGGTCATGGTATTCACCTGTTGTTGCCGTGGATCAAAGAAGAGGTTTGAAGCTGATCACCACACACTTCTGCGGGTGCATTGGGCTTAGCTTGACGTAGGCCTTCACACCGCTGGGTACCGGTACGCGATACACGTCCTGCCACACGCCCGGGCGCTTCAACGCTTCCATAGACTTGTAGAACATCCCCCCGTCCATAGAGGCAATCACTGCGAGCGCGTCTTTACGGGTCAGCCCCAAGGCCACAAGCCCTGAGGTGGTAGCGGGGTTTAGGGCGTCTGTGCCAATCGCCTCACAGACTGCTTGGAATAGAGCCAAGGCATAGTGGGGAACGTTCTTTTCTTGCACCCCTTGGTGCGTCGTCCACGAGTACGAACCGTCGGCGTTCAGCACAGCATGTGCTGGTGGGGAGATCGGCATGGAGGACTCTCCTAGTACGGTCCGTTCCTTGGCTACGACCACCAAAATACCCCCATAAGGGTAAAAAATCAATGAGCCGGGTGTAGACCATTCATCAGCGGGAGAACGGTCAGAGTCACCAGAGGGGCGTGAAATTTAGTAATCTTACTAATATGTCTCGACCCGTGAGACGTGCCGCTCCCAAAGTACGCCCATGCAGTCCCTCTCCTACCCCCACACGCTGGCCCGCCCCATAGGCCCGGCCATGATCGATGGCCCGGCGCAGTTCGTGCCCCTTGCAGCAGCGCGCGCGCGGCTTGGCTTCCCTTCGCCGGCCGACGACTTCATGGACGATGCAATCGACCTGCATCGCCTGCTGGTGCGCAACCCCGCCGCCACATTCCTGTACCGCGCCGATGGCTGGTCCATGAGCGGCGCCGGCGTCAGCGACGGGGACATCCTGGTGGTCGACCGGTCGGTAACGCCCCAAGCGGGCGACCTGGTCATTGCCATCTGGGACGGGAACCAGCCCACATGCAAGGTGCTGCAGCTGTTTGAAAGCCACATGGAGCTGCACTCGGCCAATCCGGACTTCCCCCCCATCGTGCTGGAGCAATCCACCGAGGTGGAAGTGTTCGCCGTCGTTGGAGTCGTCCGCCAGATCAAACGCCGGAGCGGCCGTGTTCGGGCTCGTTGACGGCAACAACTTCTACGCCAGCTGCGAGCGCGTGTTCCAGCCGGGCCTTCGGGGCGTACCGCTGGTGGTGCTGAGCAACAACGACGGCTGCGCGATCGCTCGCTCGGCCGAGGCCAAGGCGCTCGGCATCAAGATGGGCCAGCCCGCTCACGAACTGAAGCACTTGGTGCGCCGGCATGGCCTGCAGATGCGCTCGGCCAACTTCGGGCTCTATGGAGACATGAGCGCCCGGGTCGTGAGCGTTCTACGGGAGGCCGCGCCGCGGGTGGAGGTCTACAGCATCGATGAGAGCTTCATCGACCTGGACGGAATCCGGGACCGCGAGCGGTTCGCCCGGGATCTACGCCAGCGTGTGCACCGGTGGACCGGCATACCGAATTGCATCGGCATTGGTCCCACGAAGACCCTGGCCAAGTTAGCCAACAAGGTGGCCAAGGGTGGTGACGGTGTGATCGACCTCGGCAATGCGGCCTACCGGGACACGGTGCTGCGGACATTCCCCGTCGGTGATCTATGGGGCGTCGGGCGCCGGCTGGCACCGCGGTTGGAATCCATGGGCATCAGCACCGCCGCGGCACTACGCGACGCGCCGGCGGACGATGTCCTGGCCACCTTCGGTGTCACGTTGGCACGCACCCAACGTGAGCTGCAGGGACATCCTTGCATGGAACTGGAGGAAGTTGAGCCGGATCGGCAGCAGATCATGGTGAGCCGGTCCTTTGCGGATCGGGTGGAAGACCATGATGCGGTAGCGCAGGCGCTGGCTACCTTCGCCATCAGGGCCTGCGAGAAGCTTCGCGCGCGCGGCCTGGTCGCCGCCGGCGTCTGGGTGTTTGCCCATTCGGACGCATTCCGCCCCGAGCTGCGGCAGCACAATGCCACCAGGTCGGTGAGTCTGCCGGCCGCTACCGCCGACACCATGGTTGTGCTGGGCGTTGTGCGCCGGCTGCTGCGCGGCCTGCTGCGCGAAGGTATCGGCTACAAGAAGGCGGGCGTGGCGCTTCTGGACCTGGCCCGGCCGGATGAAGTGCAGGCGGATCTGTTCGGACCCACGGTGGTCGGCAACGGACGGCTGATGGCCACCATGGACCGAATCAACCAGAAGTTCGGGCGGGGCACCGCGGGACTAGGCGCGTCAGGTTGGCAGGCACGACCAAAGTGGGGCATGCGGCAGCACATGCTCTCGCCGAACTACACGACCTCTGTACATGAGATCCCGCCGGCGCGGTGCTGAAGCGCCTTGGATCAAGAGAATGCAACCAACTAGCCTGCGGCCGCCCGACGACGGCCGCAGGCTTTCACATCAGTGCATGCCGCTCAGCAGCCCCAGCACATTCTCCTTCCACTTCAGCTGCTGCACATCCGTTCCAGCCTTCTGCTTCTTGTGGACCTGCAGCAGCACAGCGAATGCTTCGCCAGCCTCCGTAGGACACCACTGGCCGTCCCGCTTTTCCTGCAAGCCATGATCTACCAAGAGGCGGTTGAACTTCTGAGGCGATAGACCCATCCGGCCACCCAGTTCGGTGGGAGTGAAGCACCGAATGCCGTCAACCTGGACTGCGACAGGGCCAGGCGACATTGCGAACGCTGGTGCGAGCGGCAAGGCCTGGTTGGCCGGGGTGAGCAGGCCCACTTCTGGAACCCTGGTAGTGTCGCTCAGCTGGGACAGTGAAACCTGTTGCAGTTTCGTAAATTCCGAAACCCCAGGGAGCTTGATAAACCTATGATTCTTAAACATTTTCATGCTTCCGATTGAGGGGAGCATGAACCACCAAGCGTTGACGTATTTCGGAAACCCGATAAGATCAACTTCGTTCTAGCGCGCAGCTACTCGTAGCTGAACGATGGAACGGAAGCGTTGATCGACTCCAATCGATCGTAGCTTCTCTTGGTGGTCATGCCACCGGTACAACTGATTGAGATTTGCGCAACCCTGGGGCTGACCTGATAGAAGGCCCTGGGGTTATGCGTTTTTGTCGCTTGGGAATTGGGGAATTCAGCAACCCCAACCGACGCCTCAAGATAGTGGGGGTAATTGAGTGCGTCAACGCCAAATGTAGTGAAATTCAGCAATCCCTTGTGCCGCAAGGATCATGCCATCGGCCTTGCAATTAAAGGCTTCCGACCTGCTTGAACCGTCTGCGCAGTCAAGCACTAAACTGGCAACAGCGGCGGTATAACGCACTGCGCAAACAGAACAATGACAGCTTCACATGACGGAGGTTAATTCCGCCATGGATAAGCCTGTGGATAACCGGTGCGCAAGCTGTTTGCGGAGAAAATGCCACGCCGAGCGGCCCGCGCTTGGTGGAGTGTGGTCACATCGGCAGCGCTGGGAGTAGATCGCCACACACCGCCTGATCTGTCACGCCGCCAGCCGATGCTCGTAGAACGGGTGCCGCTTGTCGTCGAAGATCCTGTAGAGCGCAGCCAGGTCGGCCGGATCCGGATTGAGCCAGGCGTCCACGTGCTCGGGCTTGATGTTGATGATGGTCCGGTCGTGACCGGCGGCGGCCACCTCGGGCTCGGGGTCGTCAGTGATGGCGGCGAACGACAGCAGGTCCGGCTCTTTGCCGGCCGGGTCCTTCCAGTGCGACCACAGGCACGCGACCAGCATCGGCTCGCCCGTGCGCGGGGTGAACTGCACCACCTGGTTCTTCCCGTCCGGGCCCTCGACGTTCTCGTAGAAGGTGTCGACCACCATCAGGCCGTGGGTGTGGCCGAATGCCGGCACCCAGAACTTCTCCAAGCTGTCGCGACGGGCGTTGTAGGTGCCGGGGAAGCGCTGGTCGTAGTTGGGCGGCTTCCCGGCCAAGCGGCACTGGTAGCGCATCGGCTTGATGACCAACTTCCCGCCCTCGGAGACGATCACCGGGGCGTAGACGCCGGGGAAGATGCGGCTGTCGCGGTCCTTCGGCTCAACGCGCTGCAGATCCGCCAGCCGCGCCTTGGCCCGCTCGATCTTGTTGCCGGCGATCCGCACATCCTCCCGAGCCTTCTTCGTCTCCTTCACCTGCAGCGCGCGCTCAGCGTCGGCCAGCCGCTTGCGGTTGGTGAACAGCTCCTGCTCCAGGATGGTGGCCTCGGCCCTGTTCCATTGCTCGACCTCGGCCCACACCGCGAGCTCCGCCGGGCTCGCGCCGGCCCGGAACGCGTCATCCATGGCCTTCGGCGTCTTGGGCCGCTTTTTGCCCGGGTCATGCGCGTAGAGCGCGGCGAACTCCTGCAGCGACAGGGTGGCGCCGGTCATTCTGACCAGCTTCTGATAGGCGGCGGTGATCTGGGCGGAATAGCACATGGCTGCCATCTCGCCGCAAGAACCGTTGCTGCCGCGTGAGGATCAAGTCACGGGCTGCGGTGCCAATCCATCCAGCGGCAGCTCCGTCTGCTTCGGCCAGGCCGGACGGGTCAGGGATAAGCCGGGCGTCAACAGGCTCAGGCTTGACGGTGATGATGGTCCGATCATGACGGCCAACGTCGGAGTAGCAAGCGTTTGCCTGTAGGACTTTCCTTACACGAAATGCAGTGCGCGACCGATTGACAAAGGAACAGCACATTGCGACTTTGCGGGAGGCAATTGGCAATTACTTGGCTTCGGCGGTACGAAATTGAAAAAGATCATGATCGTAGTACCTGTCCTGCTGGCAGCTGCCGTAGGCATCATCGCAATCAATGCCAGAAGCACCGGACGCGACACTCGCGCAGAGCGAGTCGAAACCAGCGGCAGGTCGACCTCAGCACCAGACCACAACACGCCGAAGCCATACACGTCTCTCATCTCTCAGCGAAAGCTCGACCCCAAGGTCGTGCAACCGGTGGGATCACGAGCATTTGCCGTTTCGCGCAATGGCGCTTTCCGCCCTAGTGGCGATGCCAAAGACTTCATCCTCTCTCGCATAGCTGCGTCGGACGCTGGCGATAGCATTGCGACCTACGAGATCTATCTCGCTGCCCTCGATTGCAGAAACGCAGGGTCACCGGACGAAATTCAGTCTGCAGCTGTGCTAGCGAGTAAATCAGATCAGCAAGGTGCACTGGAATCCTCTGAGAGGCGTCTGAAGGAGTGCTCCTCGCTACTGAAAGACTCTAGCCTTTCGCCTCCAGGAAAGTGGCTGATCAAAGCCGCGCGTCAAGGTTCTATTGAAGCCATGCTCCTTTACGCTACCGATACCGAATCGGCATTTGGCGGTTCACGTGCAGCCATACAGAACCCGGAAGCCGTTGCCGAATGGAAGACTGACGCAGTCTCATTCCTCAATGCCGCTGCGAGCGAAGGCAGCGTTGATGCCTTGGTTGCCCTCGGGCGCGCTAACGCCAACGGCATAATTGTGAACAAGAATCCGACCGAAGCCTTCGCCTATTACTTGGCAGCCAAAAGGGCAATGCCCTCAGCGTTCTCGGAAAAATTGCTCGGCATGTACCAGAAGGAACTGAGCGCCGCTGAGCAGCAGGCGGCCATCAGACGAGCCGATGCAATTTACAAGAACTGCTGCCAATAACCAGAAAGGATTTCTGATGTCTCGTAGTACCAATGCAGTGCTCTCCATCGCGCTGGTGGCGGTCTGTGGCTGGGTCTTCTACGCCAAAGCAACCGAAGGCGGCCAAACCTACGGTCCGCTGCCTTGCTCAGCTTGCCGCCTAGAAACCCCAATGCCAGGGCCAGGAACCCAGACCTTCCTTGATGCCTGGGCTTGGGATGTTAGGCACACGACGGCGGTTTGGACTCAGATCGTTGTCAAACCCAACGACAAGATCGTGGTGTGCAACGGAACAGCATGCGTCACCTACACGATGACCGACAGCAATAGCTACCTTGGCGGCCAAGCGACGCCTCAGACTTCGAACCCAGGCGGTGGCGGCGGTGGCGGTGGTGGTGATGGCGGCGGCGGTGGCGGCGGTGGCGGTGGCGGAACCAACCTTGGCGGTTCCGGGGGCTGCGTTGGGAATTGCACGGGCGTCGTAACCGTGAAGCCACCGTTCAAGGAGAATCCGAGGTAAGAAAGGCCGAGATACGCTGTAAAAGCTGCGGTCCGTGGTGGCCGCAGCTTTCCGCGTTCAGGAGCCGGTTGATGGATCAGCCACCGCTAGCAGACCGAATGCGCACCACTCGACAAAATCTGCTGCATCAGGCGTCTTAGAGGACAACGCCTGGGCTTTCAGTAACCATAGGCAGCTCCGCCTTCTCCGGCCACGCGAACGTCTCCGGCTGTGGCAACAGCGCGCGCACCTGTTCCCAGGTCTCGATGCCGTCCGGCGGTGCCAGCACAAGCTGCTCCAGCGCCTGGTTCACAGCATCGCGCCACGCCACCATGGCCCGCGCCTCCGCACGGTATCGGGTCACGCTGCTGTTGTAGTAGCTGGCGCACGACTCGATGCTGTCGTAGCCACGCTCTACCGCTTCGGCGCGCATCCACGCGAACGCCTGGTCACGGATGTAGCGATAGTGTGCGGGCGTGTGCAGCTCGAAGCCCAGGCCGGGCGGTGACGCCGGCAGCGGCGTGTTGCTCTCCAACCACGCAGTGGGCCACAGGTAGTGGCCGCGCGGAATGAACGCGCCGGTTTCGACGCAGCGAATCACATCCGGGTCTTCAGTGAGTTGGTACATGATTAAAGCTCCGCGTCTGCAGTCCAGTGGAACCGGGCAGTATTTCCAATCACACCTGATCCGTCGTTGATGACAATTTCAAAGTTTCGGGTTGAGGCGTTCGTAGGAGCGCATGCACGGTTTGCAACGAAAGAGCTGCCAGCGTTGTATTCACTGTATTGCCCGGAGGCTCCGCTTTGCGGGGCGTATAACGTCACTGCCGGGGTGTCGCGCTTTTCGACAATGAACTGCGTAAGCGGGGCAGTCAGCAAGAACCCTGTACGAATGGATGAACCCGAAGAGCCGGCAGTCGAGGCCACCGACCCCGGGAGGGCAGGCATGCTGTAGCTTTTCTCGTAGTAACGCTGACACAGTTGAAGCTCAAACCCGTCCGGTCTGTATTCAAACGCGGTGGCTTTAGAACCCTCTTCAATCTGCAGCTGGGTGAAATGTACATCCCCAATCTGTGCGCCCAGTGACGCATTACGTGCATTGAAGTTGCTTCCGCCGGTCGCCCACAGCGTGACAATCAAGAGATTGTTGCCGCCAACATTCTTTCCGCTGATCGATGGGATTTGGACGGTGTGATTGATGGTATTGATGCCCACCGCAAGGCTGTACTTGGTTGCGCCGATCCCAGAAACCTGAGGGCTACCGCCAGAGCCGAAACTTTGACCGACTTCCACAGCGATCTGTCGTCCTGCTGCCCCACTATTGAACACCTTAAAGCTGATTGTCGCAGTGCGGCCCGCAAGGGTGGTCACGTTCTCGATTCGGTGCTCGAATACAACATAGTGGTTTGCGGCATCCGTAATGTTGCCGTAAGAAACTTTGGCGAAGTACAAACACTCAACATCAGGGAATGCACCTGGAGTAATCGGATTGCGAGACAGGCTTGGCGAGGCTACACCGCCAGCGTTGAAGTACCATCGATCGACCGTGTAGCCGGGCGACGTAAAACTCGTTCCACGTTGCCACCAGCGCAACGAGCCGTTAATGAAACGATTCTTTCCGATGAAGCGTGCGCCCAGCGACTCCGCCAGCGCCTGACGCGCGGCCTGCTCAGCGTCGATGCGCAAACCCAGCGCGTCGTCGGCCTGCAGCCGGATCGCCTGCTCCTGCTGGAGGCCGGTCTTGAGGTCGGCCACATCCTGGCCGATGTTCGATGACCCGCCTTCCAGTGTGGAAAGACGGTGTTCGGCATCCTCGAAGTTGTCGTTGCAGGTCGCAAACGCGGTAAACGCGTCGTCGCCTGGGCGGCCATCCGGCTGGATGGTCGTTTGGTCAATGAGTTTCTGCGGCATGTGTGTTCTCTGCTGTTGATCGCCCACGGCAAAGCGGGCCGGACATGCCGGCCCGCGCCTTGTGCGGTTTCAGTTCTCGACCGAGATGATCGACAGGCTCTGCGTGATGGACTGCTGCTGGAATGAGCCGGAGGTGTGCGTCACGGTCTGCTCGGTGAAGCTGGTGATCACTGCGCGGTAAGTCATCGTCTGCGCGCTGGGGCTGGTGTCGTTCACCGTGAACGATCCGCCCCAGTCGGAAATCGCATTGTCCGGGCCATCCGTCTCATTGAGGATGTTCACCCCGCCGCTGGCGTTGAGGACTTGCCACAACGATTCAGCGCCCTCACCCACTCGCCGATAGATTTCCACGCGCGCCGTGTTCTGGCCCCCGCCAGCGACGAATCCGTCAGTGCCATAGGTCGTCTTCGTGCGCACATGTCGACGGGAGAAGCTGACAGTGACGCTCCGCACGCGGCCATTGGTGGCGAACGGCCCGTTGACCAACTCCACGCCGACGGTCTGCGTGGTCGTGGTCTGAACCGCGTTGCGCAGGATGCCCGCCGACAGCTGACCACCGAAGTAGGCACTGCCGTTGGCATCCATCCACATGACCGCGTTGGACTTTGCCGCGGCCCCGGCGCCGACGTTCGGCCCGAAGTAGTCAACCAGATTGTCACCGGCAGCGCCGAAGTTGGTACCGATGATGCGTTGGGCAGCCCCCTTCCAGACGCGCAGGAAGCCGTCACGCCACTCCATGCCCTCGCTGGCCCCCGGCGAGATGACCTCGAACGTGTTGCTGGCGAAACGGGTGTTGATGACCTGGCCGTTGTTGTCGATGACCATGCCACCGATCAGCGGTCCGCCGCCGCTGTTGGCGATGACGTTCAGGAACGCCCGTGCCAACACCTGGGTCAGTCCGTTCTCGTTCTCCACGACACGGGCTTCCATGCCCTGGACCACTTCGGCGCTGGCCTTGCCAGACACCTCCGCCTTCACCGACGCAAGCTGGCCCGTGACGGCTTCTATGCCGTCCTCGGTGACGGCCACGCGGGCTTCAATGCGCTCCACGTAGTCAGATGATGCCTTGCCCTCCAGCTCTGCTCCCACGTGCTCGATCTGTTCGGCTTGGCTGGCCTGCTCGGTTGCGATCAGCTCGATGGACTTCGTGGCACTGGCCTTGAAGGCGCCCAGCTCGACGTTGAGTGAATCGACAGTCTTGGCCACCGCCCGATCACCCTGGACGATGACCGACTGCCAGGTGCGCACGCCTGCGTAGACGTTCCGGTCGCCTGCGTTCCAGTCGCGGTCGCCAGCATGCTTGTACGTCATCTGCGCTTCCAGCGACGACGTGCGGTCGCCGACCGCGCGCAGGCCCTCTTCGGTTTCCTCCACCCGGCCGCTGACCGCGTCGACCGCCTCGACCGACGCCACCTTGCCGTCGCCGGCTGGCATGCGCGCGACGATAGCGTTGATGCGGCCGGCCTCGGCCGCCAAGTCTGAAGCGTTCTGGTAGGCCATGTCGATCGACGCGGCCAACGCCTCGCCCACGCCAGAGAAGTTCCCCACCAGCTGCCAATCGTCCGGGGCGGTGCCCGGCTCGGCGTCGGTGTTCTCTCGCAAGGCCCGGTACAACTTTCCGTCGTGCCGGGTGAAGTCGCCCACCGGGTAGGTCTTCCCAGCCTCCCATTCGTCGGCCTCGGTCAGATCCGCGACGATCGCCCCGATGGCATCGGCGTGCGCGATCGCCGCTGCCATCGCGTCATTGGCCTTCTTCGTGGCATCGGCCGCGGCCTCACTCGCGACACGAGCGTCCTCGTTGAATCGCTCGATCTTCTCCCGGTCAATGCGCTGCTGCGCGTCGATCAGTTCCTGAATGGTCTTGTCGATCACCTGGCCGAGGTTGGCGCCAAGCTTCTTGGTGATGACACGAGCCTCGGTGGACAACTCCCCCGACGTGTTCACACTCCGGCAGGCGAAAGTCCAGTCGCCCGACTCCGGGACAACGGCTTCGAAGGGTACTGCGTGGTAGCCGCTGCCCCCGATGGGGATCATCTGCTCCCATTCCGGTCGCAGCACCGCGCCCTGCATGTAGCGGATCTCGACGCCGGCAAAGTCCGGCGACTGGATGCTGTTGGCCAGGAATCCCCAGGTGTACATGCGCACGCCGCCGGACAGCTCGTCCACGTCGAAGAAGTCCACCAGCCGCGGCGGGACATCCGCACCGGCCGTGATGTAGGTCACCGACGCTGCAACGCCGGCCCGGCCGTCGGGGCTGAACGGTCGGACCACCACGGTGTATTGGTCCGCATGGCTGATGCGCCAGGTGGCTGTGCGGGTGGTGGTCTGGGCCACCTCGGAGAGCACACCGTCGCTGCCGGCGGCCAGCACCACGATGTTGCCGACCGGGCCGCTGATCTCGAAGGTGACGGTCAGCTCGGTGAAAACCGTATCGCCCTGCACCACCTGCTGCTCAGTGATGGCCAGGCCGCTGGCAATCGGGCGGCTGGTGCTCGGGTTGGTATTGACCGGCGGGACGTATTCGCCGGTGAGCACGTAGTTCCAGAACTCGGGCGGTTCGGGTACCACGGACACTTTGGCGCCTTTCAGGTCGCTCTCGGGCTCGATGCCAACCACACGGACCCGGTACCCCGGCGTCTGCTTGAAGTCGTAGATCCAGATGGTGTCGTGAGCCGGGTTATCCGGTGTGTCGCCAGGCAGCGGCGCATCGCCTGGCCAGGAACCGGTCAGGCGGATGGTGTCGCTGGTGCCGGTGAACGGCTGCACGCCGAACACGCGGTACACCCGTTCGCCGGGGATGCGCAGGCCGATCCAGGCGTTGCCGTTGGTCGGTGCCTGGACCGGCTCGTCCAGCCGCAGCGTGACAACGCCGTTGGCCGCGGTGGCCGAAACGATTCGGCCGCCGGCGCCCCACTGCGTCAGGTCGTGCTGCAGGGCCAGCAGGGACAGGCGACGATAGCTCAGGTGCTCGATGTCCGTGCTGTAGGTGATGTCCTTGTACTGGTAGAGGGACTGCGCCAGGTGGTAGCGCGCCATCCGCGCGGCGTGCGCCTCGTTGGTGATGCCCTCGCCCTCCACAGTGGCCGGGTTGAGCATGGTGGTTACGCCGGGCGCGGCCACGCGCAGGGTCTTGGTCGTCCAGTCGGTGGCGTCGTAGTAGCTGTACTCGATCCCGTCGGCGGCGTTGGCCAGGGTGTAGTCAACCTGGAACTGCCCCTTCTTGATGGTGGCCATGTTGACCACGCCGGACAGCGGCTGCTCCGACGCGGCCCACACCACCGACAGGCGGCCGCCGGCCCATGTGATCTGGCCGAACCCGGCCAGCGCGACGGCGTTGAGCACGTCATCGTGGTTGCGGACATCCTTGATGTAGTTCGAGTAGCCGTAGCCGTTGGCCTGGCAGAACAGCATGAAGGCCTTCAGCGCCTCGATATCGATCTGGACGTCGTCTAGGCCGATGCCGGCGATCAGCTTGCCGTGCTCGTCCATGAAGCCGCGGGCATAGGCCAGGATCAGTGCGCCCGGGTTGTTGGTCTCCTTCGTCGCCCACCCCGCCTCCGTCCAGACCGGTGCCGGCTCGGCGTAGGCGACGCAGCGGATCTCGTCCGGCTGGCCGTTGAGCTGCCCGGTTGCCTTGATCCGGATGCCGATTCGGGCCAGACCGGCGTAGTCGGCGGTGTCCTTCTGGATGCTGGTCAGGGTTGACCAGGTGAAGTCACTGGTGGCGCCGCTGCCGTCGGTGTTGTGACCGGCAATGCGGACCCGCACTTCGTACTGGCCCTCCGGTACATCCCGGGAGTAGCTGCGGCGCTGCTGCTTCTGCGACCTGCTGACGATCGAATAGGACCCGAAGAAGCTCCAGTTGGCGATGCCGACGGCGCGGTACTGGATTTCAATCGTCTCCCGGTTGTCCTTCGGCTTGCCCTTGCTGGTCGTGTCGAACAGCATGAAGTCCACGTCCACCTTCAGGCGGATCGTGTTCGGGCTGCTGGTGCGCTGCACCCACGGGCTGGGCTGGCCCTTCTCCGCCTCCAGCGCGCCGCCGTTGATCGTGTCGGCGTTGCTGTAGAGCGGAATGGCCTCGCTGGGCATCTCGGAAAAGCCGTTGTGCCACACCGTGACGCCCTCGAAGGACGACAGCAGCGCATCGCCGTTGTACAGGGCCTCCACGCGCCCGACGTTGATGCCCGCCGTCAGGGTCATGGCGAGGTACTGGTCGTCGGCCTCGTACCAGGTGTAGGGGTTGCTGGCCACGTCCGGTGCGATGCGCAATGGCCCGCCCAGCAGCAGCGGCAGGGGCTGGTACGGGCGCGGCTGATTCCGGGCCGCGCCGATGGTGTACACCGGGCTGGCATCGCTGGCGCTGGGCTTGGGCCGCTTGGGCCCCAGCACTTTCTGGATCAGCAGCGCCCCTGCGGCGTAGATCGCGCCCTGCGCCAGGCCGGCGACGGCTGCGCTGTAGCCGGCGGCCACGATGGCCGTACCGACACCCATGGTGAAGACGGTCAGGGCGATCAGCGCAACGATCATCAGCGCGGTCTTCTTGACCACGCCTCGAACCTCGATCACCGTTCCGTCCTTCGGGCGCACGCGGTCCATGACCTCATGCGGCACGACCACCCCATTGATGCGCACCTCCCACAGGTCGCTGGAGTAGTCAGGCACCACGCGTGCCAGGAAGCCGCCCAGCCGCTCCCCCTCCTGCAACTGCGCCGCCAGGGTACGCTGGCCCTCCAGCGTCACCGGGTGCGGTGTGATGATCAGCGGCGCGTCCTTGATCAGGCCCATCTGTAGTAACCCTCAATCCTCAAGCCGAACTCCGGCAGGTCACGAACGCGGTGCAGTACGCTGCAGCCGTTCTTTTCGTTGGAATGCAGCACCCACCCCTCATGGGCCAGGTGGAAGTAGACGCCGGCGTGGCCGGCGCGCTTCTGCCCGTGCTCAACCATCAGCACCAGGTCACCGTCCGTTGGCACGGCCACCGCGGTCCCATACGGCCTCGACAGCTCGCCGATGGCGGCTTGGCCCACCATGCCTCTCGGGCGGCCGTTGGGGAGCTGAACGGCGCGCCCGAACAGCTGCTGTTGGACCAGCACCACGAAATCGGCGCAATCGCACGTGTGCTCGCAGTACGGCACGCCCACCAAGGCTTCTACGTCTGCCAGCCGCATCAGAAGATCCCCGGTAGCGTGAACGGGTTGGCGCGCAGGCGCACGGCCTGCTGCCGCATCAGATAGTCGACACCGCATTGAGCGGTGGCGGTGGCGCCGGCCACCGACACGCTGGTGATCGGCAGGTAGTAATCCCGCTCGTACAGGTTGGGGTCTGCACGGTCCGACACCATCAGCCGCGCCATCATCAGCTCGTTCGGCCCCAGCGCCTCCAGGTCCTCGGAGATGCCGCGCCCGACGTTGTCCAGCACCAGCTGGGCACGCGGGGACTGACCGCGGGTGTCATCGGGCAATTTGAAGCCAAAGGGCACGCCCATGTAGGGAATGCCCTGGCTTACCCAGTCCTGGGTGTCGTTGACGATGCGCAGCGGACCCGGAAGCGACGGCGAGGTGATGGACAGGAACAGCAGCGTCCCACTGGTGTCGGTCATGCGCTGCTTGCGCTCGGTGAAACTGCTCATCTCATGTACTCCACGACCACATCCATCCTGTAGTCCTCGGGCAGCTTCTCTTCGGGCACCAGATCGCCGAGGGCGCCATTCTCGAAGCGCGCGGTGATCACCTCCCCCGTGTAAGGGTGCACAAGGGTGAACCACCCAATGCGCTTGATCTCGCCGAAGTACCAGGCATCGAAGGTGTTCACGTCCGCGATGCTGGCGAAGTAGAGCGTCATGGCCTGCTTGATCAGCACCTGGCTGTTCTCCAAGCGCTGCTTGGGCGCACCGCGTTCCATTTCGGTCCTCAGAACTGAGGGATCGAAGGTTCGTTTTTGCCCTTCGAACATGACACGTGCCACTGAAGGTAGTGCTGTCATCACACCGAGTCCTTTAAGCCGAATCGGCTCCCCATTGCTGCATACGTTGATCCCTGACCACTGGCGACCTGGCCACCGATGTAGCTGTCGACCTGGCCCAGCAGAACCTCAATGTCGAAGCCGCCCTGACTGTTGCGAGACGCGCTGGCGGTGGTGCCCGCTGGCGCGTTCATCACGCGAACATTGATCGCGCCGGCGGCGATTCCGGAGCCGACAGGAGTAGCCACAGCTCCGCCCGAGTCATAGCCCTTCAGCCCTTTGCGCATCGCCTCGACCACCTCGACGCCACCCGCGCGCGCCACATCCCTCTGCGACCAGACCACCTCGCCCTTGTGGACCACCCCGGCAGGCTGATGAACACCACCGTCACCCGTGTACCCGCCGGTGTAGTAGCCGCCCCTCATGTTCTGGAACAGCTGGTTATTGATGCTGCTGGTGCCGGAGGTGACCGCCTGGTTACCCGCAGCGGTGACACCGCCACCCCAGGCAGTGGCGAACATGTTCACGATTCCCATTGCCGCCTGCCGCGCGGCGATCCGCGCCAGATCGGCCAGGACCGACTTGGTGAGGTCGGAGAAGCTGAGCTTCCCGGTCGTGGTGAACTTGACCCACGCGTCTTCGAAGCCACCGATGGCGTTTCCGACCACGTCGCCCATCTGCCGCGCGGCATTGCCGGCCTCCTGCTGGTAGTTCGCCCAAGCAGCGGTGGCGCCTGCCAGCCAGCTTCCCTCCGCCTGCTGGAGCTCGTCGTAGCCGCTCTTGATGATCTGAAGACGGTCTAGCGTCTTGGCATGCAGCAACGCCCTTTCTTCTTCGAAGGTGATCTGATCGATCTGATCCGCGTTCCGCTGCAGGCTCAGTTCTCGGAGCTTCTCCGCCTCGTCCGCGATGGCTTCGTTGATCCGCTGCTGAATTTCATACTCGCGATCGCCCATGCCAACGCGCTGCGCCTGGGTCGTGAGCTGACGCTGCAGTGCCTCATTACTGGCATCGAGAGCACTGGCGTAGGCTTTGACAGCGTTCTCCCGCGTCTTGGCAGCCGACTGTTCCTCTTTCGCAAGTACCTCCAATGCAGCGGCGCCTTCGATGCGCAACTTCGCCAGTCGTGCTTCCAGCTCGCCAATCTGGCGGTTGACGTTGATTGCGTCTTTGCCGCTAACGCCCTGCTGCTGCAGGAATTCAATCTGGCGCTGAAGCGAGCGAGATTGCGCATCATTTCCCTGCTGCAGCAGCTCCCTCATACGGCTGTAGTACTCGGACGCAGTGATCTCGCGTGCTGAGTACTGTGCACGTAGCATCTGCGTGCTCGCCGTGATCTGTGCCTGTTCCTCTACCAGATCATCCTTAAAACCCCGTAGGCCGGCGGACCGCGATGCTGCGCCGGTGCCGGTCGCCGCCTTTCCCCGGTACTTCTTCTCAATGGCCGCGACTGCGGCGGCGCGCCGCCTCTCGATGGCCTCCGCCTCTGCAATGAGGCCTGACGCCTGGGCCTTTCGCCGGGCCGCTGCTGCTTCACCATTGACACGCTCTACCTCTTGCCGCTTCTTCTCTTCCTTGCTGGCCTGGGACTCGATGATGGAATCCATCTCCGAAATGAAATCGGTCGATGCAGTCTGAGCAGCTTTTACCTCCGCATCCTTGCGCTCTTTGATCAGATCAGCGGCCAATGCCTTGATCTTCTCCGACCGGTCTTTGATGGACTTCTCCATCGCCGCCAGGGCAATAGGATTACGGGCCAGCGGTAGGCCGCGCTGGGTACCGTTGGCCAGATTGTTCAGCTTCTCCAGCTCCCGCTGGTTTTCTGCCACCAGCTGCTGCATCTGAGCGGCAGCAGGCCCAAGGCCGACGTTCACCTGCATTGCCGACCACGCCTTCGTGGCCTCGACCCACAGGTCCTTGAATCCCCGGATCACCGGGTTCTGGCTGGCGCGGACCCGAGCGAGCGCCATGACGGTTTCATCCGCTGCTGCACGGGTGATCACAGTCACGGCGTCCTGATTCCGGCCCTGCTCCTGCAACGCCTTCACCTGCTCGTAGAGCGCCAGGGTCATGAAGTTGACCTGCTCGTTGAGCTTCTGCATTCCTTTGACCGGGTCTTCCGCCAGCTTCGCGTACAGGGCGATGGTTTCATCGAGCGCCTGCCCGCTGATTTCCTTCATCGCCACGGCCGCATTGGCCACGTCCTGAAGGTTCTGCGCAGCAATCTTCCCGTTCGAGCCGACGGCCTGAGCTGCCTCGGCACCAACGCCGGCGGCAACCTGCAGCGCGTCGCTGGTCTTCTGAGCCATGGTGACGAGCGTCAGGGTCGTCGCGGCCGCCTCATTGCGCGACAGGACAAGTGCCTTCGTGTAGGCCTGGGCCTGCTGCTCGGCGTCATACCAGGCGTAGACCACCAATCCGACAGCCGCCGCGGCCACGGTATACGGATTCACCATCCCCAGCAGCGCAGACGAGACCCCCTTCAATGCCGGCTCCACACCCCCGAAGCTGTCCTTGATCTGGCCACCCTGCTGCACCAGCACTGTGAAGAAGGGCATGCCGCCCTGCAGGCTGGTGAAGATGTCGGTGAACTGCGCCGGTAGCTGGCGCATCGCCTGCGCCGTCTGCCCTGCAGAGACCCCCAGCTCCGTGATGTTGTTCTTCGTCGGCAGCGGCCTGGCCGCCTCCGTGCGCACCTCGCGCAGCTGGCGAGTGAGCACGCCCAAGCCCTGCCGAATGTCGGCCAGGTCCGCGCTGATGCGGACGCGCAGATTTGCTGAAGGATCAGCCATCGTTCGATATTCCTTGTCGCTGCTGTGCCGGGGCCTGGCCGCGCAGGGCAGCCAGGTACATCTGCCAGTCGGCAGCCGGGGCGGCCATAGCCATACGCGTGGCCACGGCGAATTCCGCGATGCGATCGCGCTCAACCTGCGCAGCTGCGGCGGTGAAGGCTCGCAGCTGTGCCAGGGTGTAGGTCATCACCTCAGCGCGGGAGTGTCCGTGGGCGATGAGGTACTGGATCAGGTCGGCGAGGCCGTACTCTCTTCCGCCGGACGCTTCGCCTGCAGCAGAAGCCGCCGCAGGCGGAGGGCGAAAAAATCCCTGTTGAGCCCGACAACCGCCTCCAGCAAGTCAGCGATCTCGTCCAGCGTTGCCCCCGCAACCCATTCTGCTTCGCGTCCGATTGCCACCCCCAAAGCCGCGGCGATCTCGTTGCTGTCCTGCTCGAGCAGGTCGAGCAGGATGGCACCGACGGCAGCACGATCGGCATCCTCGACCACGCCGGCCATCATCGCCACTCGGGCGATGATGGTGCGGCTGGCCGTGATGAACGGACCGATCTGTTCCAGGCGCAGGGGACCCACAACCACCTTCTCGCCACGTACAAGAACCGTGCGCGTCGGCGGGGCAATCACATCATCATCGGCCACGGCTTACTTCTCCTGCTGCCAGTAGAAGTAGGCCGACTTATCGTTGCCCGTGGCCTTCGACGAGTCCTTGAGCAGCGCGCCGGGCACGCTTCCCGCGCCGAACTCATTGCCGATCAGGCCCATGCTCTCGATGACGCCGCCGGCCACCTTGTGCGCTACCAGGCGGACCAACTTGCCGCCGCGTGCCTCGTTGGCACCGTAGAACTGCATCTCGTAGAACTTCTGCGAGGTGACCGCAGCTTCAACGTGGCCCAGGTCCGCGTTCTTGTAGGAGACCTTGATGTTCGGGGCGCCGACCGCGGACGGTGCTGCAATCGCAGATCCTACCGGGATGAACAGCATGCCGCGCTCGAAGCGATAGTCCTTTCCGGCCTCGTAGGCGGTGGTTCCGGTTGCTGGCTTCACGGCGGTCACCTCCGTGGCCAGGCGCGACAGTGGCGCGAAGCTGCCCGGCACGGCCAGCACTGGCTCATCGGTGACGGTACCCGCGGCGATGCTGCTGGCCTTGCCGCGAGTTGCCCGGGCGAAGTTCTCCGGGTTGAAGTCGTGGAACGTGTAATTGAGGTTGTAGCCGGTCACGCGATCGACACGGTTGGCCGTGCCGCCGCCGGGGTTCTGGTAGTCGGCCAGCTCGATGGTATTGGTCTGCGGCGCCACGGTATAGGCTGAGATATTGCCGATCTCCAAGAACGGATCAGCGGTGTTCCACTCACGGATCAGGACGATTCCTGCGCCCAGGTAGCTGTAGTCTTCGGCCATGATGGCTCTCCAGTTGGGTTGCCGCTGTGCGGCGGGTTATTTCTTGGGGATGTGGGTCTGGTAGGTGATCAGCACGCCGACCCAGCCGGCGCTGGCCTTCTCCGGCATCAGCGGTTCCATCCCGACGTACACCGGCACCTGGATGCCGTCGGGGAAGTTGCGGGCTACGCACCGGCTATCCATGGCCGCCTCGATATCGGTCACCAGGTCGTCCAGCGCCTGCTGGTATCCCTCGGTGTCGGTGGGAACCTTGGCGATGACGCTGACGGTGGTAAGCCGGTGCGTGTTGACTTTCGAGGGGCTCTCCGCCCGCTGCTGCTTCTCGATCACGGCCGTCAGCACAGTCTGCGTGTCCTGATCACCGGGCTTCGGCTCCAGTGTCCAACCGGCACCGGCATCGGTCAGGTAGCCGTTGTCGGTGCTGATCAGCTGCAGCGTCTTGCCCATCGCCTGCAGCAGCTGCTTCCGCGGGCTGGGCGCACGATCAGACATTGGCCACCTCCCACACCGCCGTCGATTCGTCGGCGTGGATCTTCTGGACCAGTTTGAGCCGGCGGCCAGTGCCCTCAATCCGCACCACACCGCCCGCGCGAGGGCTGATTTCGGCCAACTGGAGCGTCACCCGATCAACGATGGTCGCGATGGGCGCCACATCGTCGGGCGTGAACTGCTCCACGGCCTCGTCCAGCAGCACTGTGCACGGCACCTCAACCGTGCCGCCCGGTTCTTTGTAGTGGGCAGCATCGGCGACGCCGGCTGCGCGGAAGGCATCGAACGCGACTGCGTCGAAGGCCTGCATGAAGGCTTTCTGATTCAAGGCAGGGGCCTCGCTGTTTCCATGGCCTTTTCCAGCTCGCGCTTCAGGAAGAACGGCATCAGTCGCTTCCAGGTGTCCTCGGCCATGCCGAAGATGTCGTAGCGCGGCGTGTAGGCGGCGGTGTTGGTGAAGATGAAGATGGATCGGACACCCGATCCGCGTCCGATTCGCTCATAGATGCCCGGGCGCAGCACGCCGCGGCGCTTGGTGATCACGAAGTACTCGCCGTCACGGTTGTTGCCTTTGCCCCGTCGCCGCTTCCGGCTGACGCTGGTCTCGTTCTGGTACCGGTCCCGCTGGGCGCCCAGCTGCGACAGGATCTTGGTCACCTGACCGGCCGGAACGTTGCCGTACTGGTTCGCCTGAGCGCCCCGACCCATCACCGCAAACTGCGTCGGCGACAACAGGCCTCGGCTCTGCAGCAGCCGCTCGAAGCCCTTCCGGCGGCGCTGACCACCATCCACCTCGGCAAGCAGGTACTTCGCCGGCGGCGTGCCCTTGAAGGCCTCGTCCCGGAGGTAGATTTCGGCGTACGGCTGGGCCTTGGTGGCCTTGCGGTACATCGCTGCGTTGACGGTCAGCGGCGTGGGCCGGTCGAACACCCGCGGCGCCTGGCGCTTCCAGCGCTCGCGGATCTCGTAGGCCACCTTGTTGGCGGCCTGCGATGCAGCGTAGGGCAGCTGGGACTGCTCCAGCGCGGTCAGCTGTCGCCCGAAGACGTTGTCGGGGTCGACCCCGATACTGATCTGGGCCATACACCCTCCTGCCTGGCCCGCCGGAGCGGGCCAGGCACTGTTGGCTTACTTCGCGCCGGCCTTCAGGCGGATCACCGCGTCCGGTCGGGTGTTGATGTTGAGCGGGTTGGACTGGCTTTCCAGCTGGATGCCCTTGTTCATGCGCATCGGGGCGGTCTTGGTGTAGTACGGCAGGCCGATGCCGCGCACCGTTTCCAGGTAGTCCGCCGGCGCGAAGCGGGTCAGGAACATGTCCGGCACACCCAACGGGAACGCGATGGCCTCGCCATCTGCCAGGGCCAGATCGCCGCCGGTATTGCCCTGCAGCTCTTCGAAGGTGATATCGCCGAACACGAAGCCCTTGCGGACGTCATCGCGCAGCGCGGCACCGTCCTGCCAGCGCTCGTAGGCCTTCTGGACGTCCGGGTGGTCGGTCAGGGCATCGAAGAAGCCGGCGCTGCAGAACACATGGATGCCGGTGTACGGAACGCCACCCAGCTTGTCCTCGATTGCGCGCTTGATGGCCATGCACTTGGCGCGGACCTTGGTGGCGTCCTTGTTCAGCTCCATGCCGAAGACAGTCTGGGCGACACCGAACTCATCGTAGAAGTCGATGATGACCGAGCCGTCGGCATCGAGCAGCTTGCCCTGCAGCGCGCCCATACGGTGGTATTCGATGGTGAAGTCCAGGTCGCGCTTGTGCACCGCCTGCAGCGCGTTGACCACGGCGGCAACGTTGGCGCCTTCCGGGTCGGCCGGGTCATAAACGCCCAGCAGCTGGTCAGCCATGACCGTCGAGTTCTGCGGCAGGTGGGTGGTTTCCAGCAGCTTCACCTTGCCACGCTCCAGCCCCTTGGGTTGGCCGGGCGCACCGCGCGGAACGTTCGGGACCAGCACCAGCTTGGTCCCCTTGATACCCACCTTGACGATGGTGGTGCCGACCAGGCCATCTTCCTGGAACAGGCGCATGTCGGCCAGCCGCGTGGAGATGCGCGGCAGGTTGTTGATGTAGGCGTTCAGGGCGTCGAAGCTCAGCACGCCCAGAGCCAGAAGGGTCTGCAGATCCATGGTGATTTCTCTCTTGGAATGGGATACGAAAAGGCCCCGCGAAAGCGGGGCCAGGGGTCAGCGGGTGAAGAGGGAGCTGCTCGGCGGTCAGCCGCCGGCAGCGGCTGCGATGGTGATGGTGTCGCTGATGGCTTCGCCCAGGTCGGTGGCCGTCACCTTGAGGGTGTAGTCGCCCGCGGCGCTCAGCGTCGCGGCATCCCAGGTGATGACGCCGCCCACGGCTGCCTTCGCACCGCCGCCGGCCAGGTTCCCGGTGCCGCTGGCCTTGGCCAGAGTGGCGCTGACGGTGCTGCCGGTGACCAGGGCACCAAAGACGTCCTTGACGTGTACCACGATCGGGCCCAGAGCAACCCCGGCGGTGCCGGTCAGGGGTTCGGACACGAACACCAGGTGATCGGCTGCGTTCGACGCGATCGGCTGCTGGGTCCAGCGGGTGATGATTCCCGACTCGGCCAGGCTCAGCGCGGCCAGCAACTTCTGATCGTCGGTAACGCCGTCAGCCCAGATCAGCTTCTCGCCAAAGACCTCTGCATCGCGTGCGATCGCTGCGCCCTTCACCGGCAGCTCGCCAGCGTTCGCACCGGTATCCACCGGGCCGTAGAGCACCTTCACCGCATCGGCACCGTTGGCGGCCACGGTATTGTCGGCCTTGAGCAGGGTGCCGGCGGCCAGCATGCCCTGCCCGGCCGGCAGACGGATCAGTTCGCGGCTGCGCTCGCCGCCTGCTTCGGACAGCAGGAATTCGCCGGTACGGGTGCCGGCCAGAGAGATTTCCATCGTCAGTTACCTCGGTTCTTGTAGATGTTGTTGGGGTTCAGCTGCGCCTTCATTTCGGCGGCTCGTTGATCGGCCATGGAGGCCGGGTGTGCGGTGACGACCTGAGTACTCCGGCCCTCTTCCGCCTTCATCGACAACAGCTGTGCACGCACCGTGTCGAGGTCGGTGTTCTTCTCGATGAAGCTGGCCGCGATCGTGTCATCGCCACGCAGTGCGGCCGCGCATGCATCCTGGACTGCGGTCGCGTACTCGATCGCGCTTGCCGCCTGCTCACCCTGCGGCATCGGGCGACGCAGCAATGCCACAGCGAGCGCCGGCGGTAGATCGCTGGAAGCGACCGCGGCAGCCAGCGCGGCTGCCGGGTTCTCCAAGACGGCTGCCGGCGGCGCGAGTGCGGCCTCGGGTGCCAACGGCGTTGCCGCTGCCTCCGGCTCGTCGTCCGGATCCGGGCCGCCCGGCGCGGGCGGCGGTGCCGCTTCGGCCGCGCCGAGGTGCGCGATCAGGTCGTGCCAGGTGCCGAGCCGGGTAGCAAAACCCACCGCCACAGCGGCCTGGCCGCGGTAGCAGGCCGCCTCGGTGGCGCGCACCGCTTCGGCTTGCATGTCGAGGTTGCGCGCCACGGTATCGACGAACAGCGTGTACATGTCCTCCAGATCCTCCATTGCCTCTGCGTGCGCTTCCTCGCTGAGGGGGAAGTTGGGGTTGAAGTCGAGCTTGCGGGCACCTGCGAAAAGCGGGGTGACCTTCAGGCCGATCTGTGCATTGTTGCCACTCCAGTCATGGTGGAAGCGGACCACGCCTACCGACCCGACACCGCCGGTGCGGCTGATCCAGATCTCGTCGCAGGCAGAAGCGAGGGCGAAGCCGGCGGAGTACGCATGGTCATCGACCAGCGCGTACACCGGCTTCCGGCCACGCGCCTCGAAGATGTGGTCGACAAGGTCAAAGCAGCCAGACGCCATGCCGCCCGGCGTGTCCAGTCGCAGGACGATGGAGGTCACCGCATCGTCGTTGAGCAGTTCATCGAAGATGTCGCGCACCGCGGCATAGCTCACCGGACCTGGGCCGCTGGCGCCGGGCATCGGCCGGTTGACCATTGCACCGGACAGGTTGATCACACCGATCAGTTTCTGGGCGACGCCCACCGGTTGCCCGTCGGCGCCGGACACTTCGAAGCGGTCGGCCTTCAGCACGCTGTCGTCGCTGGTGACCTTCCCTTCCAGATAGCCGCCCACCAGTGCCTCGCCGATGGTCGGCTGCACCAGCAAGGGCTGATTGAGGACCGCGGCCGCGAGCGAGGCCACCACAGGCGCACGGCTGCCACGACCCAGCATTCGGGCCAAGAGGCCAGGCTTACTCGTCATCGTCATTCCCTTCATCGTTGTTGGCGCCAAGGGCACCGGGTTTGTCGTCCTGCCGGGCACCGGAGGCGTTCGTACGCCTCGGGTCGCTGTCGTAGCGAAGCCCGGCCGCGTCTGCGCGCTCGTTGTCCAGCGCCTGCTCAGCGTCGACCTGTTCGGGATCCTCGCCAGCGCCCAGCACCACCTTGCTGCGTGATTTGAAGCCCGCCCGCACAGCCTTGAGTTCGGACGTCACGTCCTGCACCGGGTGGCTCCACGGCCAACCCTCGGGCACCCACAGGGTCTCGGTCACGTCGTCGCGAAGGGCCGCATACCGTGGCACCTTCAGCAGGCCGGCCAGCACCGCTTGATCAATGAAGGCGTCGCGAACCTTCTGGCAGAACATGGGGATCATGTAGAGCCACTGGTCCTGCTCGATGACACGGCGGAACTCGTTGAGGATCAGGCGCAGCGCGCGGTCGGAGACGTTGCGCAGGTCGCCGGTGAGCACCTCGTAGGGCACGTCCTGGCTGGCGCAGATCGCCAGCAGGTGACCACGCAGGAACTCCGCATAGTCAGAGCCGGCACTGGGCGGATTGGCGAAGTCGATTTTCCGACCCGGTGGCAGCTCCTGCAGCGTGCCGGGTTCCAGGCCACCGATGGCCATTCCATCGACGTCCTCACCGGTGATCAGATCTCCGACGGCATCGCCCTCGTCGCCATCAGCGCTGGCATCTGATGTGATGAAGCCTGCGAACAGGTTGGCCAGCGCCTGCCGTTCCAGCACCGCGTCATCGAGGCGGTCCAGGTTGAACATGCGCAGCAGAGCCGGAGCGGAGCGTGGTACGCCCCGCATCGCACCGGCGCGGCTCGGCCGGAAGAGATGCAGCACCTGCTCCGCAGGCACACGCACCAACTCGTTGCCGTTGACGGTCTGCTGCAGATCCCCGGGATGTTCCCGGTACATCCAGTAGGCCACGCGGCGCCCGATGCGATCGACCTCAATGCCTTGTCGAATCGCGTTTCCGTTGCCCGCCACGCCGTTGTAGTGCTGCGGGCACTGCTCCGATTCGATCAGCTGCACCTGCAGCGGCACCGGCAAGCCGTCCTCGGGCCGCCGGTAGCGGAGCCGGGCGAACACCTCGCCGGCTTCGTTCCACTCGCGCCAGGACAGCGCCTGCAGGCCCTCCCAGCCCAGCACGCCGTCTGCATCAGCGTACTTGCCCCAGCGGGTCCACAGCTTGGTGAGCTTCTTCTTGTGCTCCTTCGATCCCCAAACTGGCTTTGCCTGGATGCCCGTGGCGATGCCGTTGGATACGCTCTTGTTGAGCGCACTGACCATCCACGGGTCATTGCGGGCCAGATGCCGTGCCCGGGCCAGCAATGTGGACAGGCCCGTCAATGCGGCATTGGGCCCGAGCGAGGTCGGCCGGAAAGTGCGCAGGCGTCGGCCATTGCCGGCGGCGCGGTAAGGGCCTTCGGCGATATCAGACATTTCCGGTCCCCGACTGGTAGAGGCGCACGATGCGGCGACGCCGTGGCGCGCCTGATGCTTGGCCAATCTCGTCCCGCATCTGCTTCAGCAGCCGCCGCATCGAGTCCAGGCTTTGGTAGGTCACAGTTCGGTCGGCGTAGCGGACGCTCAGGACGCCCGCCGAGATAGCTGCCTCCAGCTTCGCGACCTGTTCTTTGGTAAATGCCATATCAGCGTCCCAGGTACTTGCTTCGGATGACGCGGCGGGTTCGCGTGCGCGGCGTTGGCGCCGGCGCGACGTCGTCTACCCTCACGTCTGGGTTGTCGTCCCACGGCGCGGCCCATGCCGGCGGCGCGGTCCAGTTGATGGCCGGAACCTTCAGCCACAGCGCCATGCCCTCGGCATAGCCGCACAGGTCGAAGGCTTCGTTGCGGCGCTTGGCCAAGTTTTCCCAGCCTCGGGCCGTCCTCGATTCGGCCGTCAGCTCCGCGTAGAACGCCTCGGGCAGCCAGTCGGGAAAGTGGTAGTAGCCCGGCCCGGGCTCGGCCCGCTTGATGTTGGCGTCCACCGTGTCCTTCAGTCGGTCCACGTTGAGCAGCAGCTGCGGCACATCGCCCTTCGACCCTGATTTGCGGTCCCGGCGCTTGCTGCTGTCCGGGAAGGTCTCCCGGAACAGCCCACCCTCGCGGCGCGCGTCGCCCTTGATCAGCCTGACCCTGGCGTGCAGCTTCCTGGCCTTGAGCGAACGCCAGAACTCCAGCGCGCGCACCGAGGTGCCCGACTTGCCGCCCCAGTCGATACCCACTGCATGCACCGGCATGCTGCGGCCGGTGGCATCGTCCAGCGGGTAGCGCCGGCTGATGACCTTTTCGACCAGGCGTTCCCAGTCCTCCAGGTACTTCGGAGGGTCCAGTGGCAGGAAGCCGCCCGAACCGTCCTCCCGCTTGGAGGTGCGCAGGGTGAAGGAATCGACCACCCAGCGCTCCAGTTGCCCGGATTCCCCGATGCCGAAGCCCAGCACCAGCACGACGAACCGGTTGGCCTGGACGTCGACCTCACCGAGCAGGAAACGCACGCCCGCCGGCACAGCTCCCGCAGGCCAGACCTCGGCCCGCTCCTGCATCTCGTTCGGATCACTGGCAGAGCGCGCTGCCATCGGCACGTAGTTGATCGCGCCGTCGACGTTATGCGTCGTCTTCAGCGGCCGCTCTTCACCGGTGGTGGCGAACGTCCGCAGCGCTTGGAAGTAGCGCTCAATCAGCGATTCCCAGGACTGGTAGGCGGCTGCAACACCACCCAGCCAGTAGCTGGCGATGCGCGCTTCCGGCCTTTCACCGGTGACCGTTCCGTCGGCGTGCACGACCTGGCCCTCCGCAGCCCACACTCCGCTGCGGTTCATCCCGTCCTTCCACCGGTGCTGCAGGCCCACACCGCAGTGCGGACAGTGCAGCAGCGAGTAGCGCCGCGCCATCTTCTGCACGTCGTCCAGCACGACCCGCTCGAGCAGTTCCTCCATCGGCGGTAACGCGAAGCCGTCATAGCCTGGCGCTGCCTGAAACCGCTCGCCGCACTCCGGGCATGGCCAGTACCAGCGTCGGCGGTCGCCGCGTGCGTACAGCGCCGCGATGCCGGCCGCCGGCGGGCCTTGGTGTGGGTGCAGAGGCTTCCACGCACCGTCGGCGTAGTCGGTTGCCGGGCTCGATTCGGCCACCACCATGCCGGCGGACATGTAGGTCTGCGTGCGCTTCAGGCCAAGGCCGAAGCACTCGTCGATAGTCAGGTCGCCGGTGTAGTTGTCCACGTCCGTCATCAGGACGTCGTGGATGTCCTTGCCCGACAGCACCGACACCGACGGCCAGCCCATGCGCAACGACATTCCCGACCGGAAGAACTTCAGCAGGATGTTGTCGTCGTGAGCACGCGGGCTCAGCCTGGAGCGCAGCTCCGGGCTGGCGGCGATGCTGCGGGCGATACGGGTCTTGCTGTAGTCCTCGGCCGCATCCTTGGACATCTGCACAACCATGGCGTCGGCCGGGTTGCAGGTGATCAGGTAGGCCAAGCGCGCATCGATCAGCGAGATAGTCTTGCCAGACCGCGCCGGCCCTACGAACACCACCGCCTCGTAGTGGCGGCTACCGGTCGTGTCCAGCGGCTCGACCATGTAGGGCGTCGTGTCCGGATCCCAAGATCCGGCGGCGCCGGCGGCATTGGCCACCTGCAGCACGCGCGCTCCCTCGCTCACCCTGATGCGGCGCGGCGGCCGGATCATCTCGGCAACGCCTTGGCGCACGCTACGCGCTGTCGCGTACGTCGTCATCGGTGATGCCCTCGTACATGGATTGCCGGACGCGATCGCACTCGTCCTGCACCTTGACCACCTGCTCCGGCGTGAGCCCGGCCTTGCGCTCGAGCACGTCAGGCAGCGTGTCGAAGAACTGCACGACCTTCTTCACCAGCTCGGCGTAGTCGGCCTCGACCTCTGCGGCCGGCACCAGCTGCCCGATGGTCGACTCGACCTTCAGGCGCTCGTTCTCCGACTGGTAGTAGGCGCGGCGCTCCATCGGCGGCAGGTCGCGTGGATCGACCACGCCCTCCACGCCGAACGCCGCGGCACCCGGATTCACCAGCGCCGGTGCTGCATCGGCCAGACGATAGACGTCGTGCCCAGCGCGCTTGGTCAGCGGCGGGACGCCGGCCTCCTTCAGCCGCTTGCTGGCCGTTCGGCGGTCCATTCCGAACTCATCCGCCAGCCTGGCCACGGACCAGCCCTTGGTGAATTCGTGGATGTCGGCCATGTGCTACCCGATGCGCAACCTATTCAGCTATGAAAATTGGGTTTCTCCCGGGAAAACCCGCCAAAACCGTGCCCTGTGGTGGAGCACCATAGAGGCCGAAAAACTGTCTTTGACCGGGGTCCGAATTCCCCCCGGTGGCTGTGGATAAGCCCAGGGGCCCCGCCCTTCGTGAAACGCATGCGTGAAACGCCATCAGCCGCCACTCGTGCCGCCTGCTGCCGGCTTCCCCTGCACTTGGTCGATGGCGTCGAACTGCGCCTCGTACTGCAGCAGGCAACGCTTCCGGCCGTTGCTCACGTCGAATACGGCAGACGGCGCCGCCTCCTTCACCCACTTGCAGCGCTTACGCAGCTGGGCGCCGATCGGAACGTAGGTGGCCACCGGGACCGTGATGACGGCTGCCGGCGCTGGGTTTGGCTTGGTCGGTGCGGCCTGGCATGAGGCCAGCAGCGCAGCGGTAGCAACCACGATGACGCGCATGTCAGTACCCCTTCAGTGCCGGGCAGGCGGAATCGAGCAGCTCCAGGGCTGCCTTGCAGGTGGCGGGCCGTTGTTCATAGCGACCGCGCCAGGTGGAAGCCTCCTTCTCGGATGCCTCGATCTTTCCGGCCAGGTCCTGCAATGCCGCAGCGCTCTCCGCCTTGAGGGCTTCCAGCTTCTCGGCTTCAGCCCTCAGCGCGGTGGCGACTTCGGCCAGGCGCTGATCCCGGGTGTCCACGTCGGCCTGCAGTCGGGCGGCATCAGCCTGCCAGTCAGCCCGGACCTTGATCACCTGAGCGCTCAGGTCGCGGATCTTCTGCTCCTTCTCCCAAGCGGTCAGCCCGGACACCATGCACCCGAAGGCCAGCACGCCGCACACCAGCTTGATCTTGCTGCCGGGCTTGCTCAGCCACCGCAGCGCGTCGGCAGCAGCACCTACGATCAGCGTCCACAGCGCGCGAAGGAATCGAATCAGTACGTTCATGGGTTGTCGCCTCCGATGGCGCCGGTGGCTTTCTCCACCATGCGCACGTAGCCGGGCAGCAGCCGGCGGATCAGGACTCCGGAGATGCCGGCCATCGGCAGCTGAGGTGCACCTGCGAGCTGGGGCCAGATCCATGCCGCAATGGCCACCACCCATGCCGCAAGAACTGCGTAAGCCGCGACGGCCACGGCCAGCGCAGCCCAGCGGGCTGCGGTCTGCAGCAGTCGGTGCCGGCGGAGCCTATTGGCGTCCGCCGCCACCCGCCCAGCGTCCTTGTCCGGAAGAATCAGCACGCCGATCAGCGCGCCGGCCAGCGCAAGCAGTAGTACAGATTGAGGAACGCCGAGGATGATCCTCTCGGCCTCGTGCAGCGCATCAGCAGTCGCCGGTGCCACAACCGCGGCAGTGAACGTGGCGACGACGGTCTTGAAGGTGCTGACTGGCTCGGTCACGGCACCACCGTCCCGCCGGCCTTGCGGTACACCGCAAGCAGGGCGGGCAGATTGTGCTCCGGCTGGCCGTACCCGGCGCCAGGCAGGCTTGCCCAGATGTTCCGAACCCGTGCGATGGCATCCTCGACCTTGCCGGCCTGGATCAGCGGCAGCGCTCGACGCTCGCGAATCAACTGGATGGCCCAGCGGTCTTGGGACAGCGGGCTGAAGTCGGGGAGCTTCAGCAGCGCTTGGTAGTGCGCATAGTCCTTCAGCATGAACTGATAGCGACCCGACGCGTTTGACGTCAGGCCCTTGCTGTTGATCACTTTCGACTTCCGTCCCTGCGCGAACGGGTGGACCGAGTAGTCGTTGAAGATCTCCGGCTTGCGATCAGCACCGGTGACGATCACGTCGTAGCCCTGATCCTCTGTTACCGGGCTGGTACTGGTTCCCTCGGACCAGGCGAGCATGTCCAGGAAGGCGAGTACGTTGCTGCCGCCCGCCTCGTTTGCGGTGATCTTGGCCATCGGATGTTCCCTGCAGATAGGTGCCCGCCCCGCTGCCGGCTAGGCGCGATGGTTGATCCGGTCTGGAGTTGCGGGCGTTGAATGGTGGGTGGGCCGGTCCTGATGCTCGGCGGGTCGACCGTTTACGGCCTTGTTCCCTTCGAACTGCGGGAGGCATCCAGGAATACAGACCAGCTTTCGCATGCGCACAGTGCGCGCCTTCCACCCATAGAGGTATCGGCTCCCGAGGTGCGTCCCTCACCGAGTACTCGGCCCAGTGAAGCCGACACCGCTATGAATGGAGCGGGCCGTGGGATTCGAACCCATGAACTCATCTTGGAAGGGTGACGCCTATGCCTGTCGGCGCGGCCCGCGAAGCTAGGGCCGATGCAGCTTCGGAAATTACTCACCCCATAAACGACGAACCGCAGGTCACTGGACCTCCCGAGTCCAGGCCTGCGGCCGCCACAACCTTTCAGATTCCGACCGCTACCCTTATAGCTGTAGCGCGCCGACGCTTCTCGCGATATGCATTCTTCCGATGAGCTTCGATAAGGCGCTTCATGGCGAAGACCTTCTGCAGGTCCACATCCTCGAGCACCCAATCCTTGACTCTGGACATATGAGTCTCGATGGCGACGTTGAGCGCCTGCTTGTGCGACACGTCAGCCCAATCGAATCGGAACCACTCACCATTTGAGCCAAAAGGCGCCAGTTCAACGTGGAGTTCCTTCTCAATCAATCTGGCCTGAGCACGACTCATGCACTTGATCATGCCCGCCTTGAACAACGGGATTGGACATCCCGTTTGGATAGCACCTATCCGTGAGTAGGGATCGTCACTCACACCTATCTTCACGTACATCGGCCCCTGCGCGTCGCGGGCCATCAGTACGTACACGTAGCATCGGCCAAGGGCCCATCGACCGTTGCAGTCGTATACCCCGCTATGCACTTTTTCGCCCATGGTCCCAATTGGACAACAAGTCCGGTTCCCGCTGCAACTGCGGTAAGGTTCCTTACCGCAGTCGGGCGAATGCGGTAAGTTTCGCGGCGACTGCGGTAATGTTGCTTAACGTCGAAACGACGCGCTTTGGGCCGCGGTTCGATAACACTACAGATCTGACAGAGCTGTGCAGCTCCGAGAAGCTCCGAGCGTTGTTGAGAAAAACCTTACAGCGTTAGTCCGTTCGCTTGAGCGACCCTTCGGACTTCACTGATAGCAATGATCTCAGGTACACCACCAGGGTTGGCCACCCCTTTGAGTATGACTCCCCGAACCTCAAATTTTGAATCGATCGCTGGCCCTCCGCTCATACCACCCTGGATTGGACCACCCACTCTCGCCTTGAGAATGTCTTGTCCGCCGGGTATTTTTATCTTGAAAAGCTTTGTCACTGGCGTTTCAAACGCTGAACCATGCTGACCGCGTGCGTAGTCTGGGTAACCAATACTGGTGAGGGTTTCCCCCTGCTCTGGGTCTAGCCCAAGCCTATAGCGAGAACGTTCTGCACTGACACGATTCTTGTCATCTCGCACTCGGAGAATGGCGATATCCCTGTCCCAATCAACAGCGAGGACATCACAGGCAGCCAAAGAAAGCTTCCGCTCGTTCATCACATACACAAACGGTAGCAAAGTCTTTGTGTCTTCTTGCTCTAAGACATGTGCAGCTGTTACCAAAAGTCCGGACGGAGTCGTGAAAGCAGTGCCCTGTTCCTCGGTCGGATCGAACATAGGAACAGCCGCAGCATATGCGACCACGATGTGTACGCCACGAATTTGGCGATTCGGATTGCTGATCATTTCTACGCTTGGAACTCTCAATCGAACAGTTCCATGAAGCGTGTTAAAGCGATGTGCCATGTCAGCAGCAAGCCAATCACCTTTGCCGCGGATCATCCGTAGATACGAGACCTTTCCATGAAGCTGCCGAAGCAGCTTGGCGGGAGCGACACCCGGCACTTCTTCCTGAGGAAACACCTTCGCTGCAACAGCATCGAGTCCAAACTCCTCGACTGCGTATATGGTTGATTCGAGCTTCAAATACCACGATCGCTTTACATTTACCTTTTCATTGACGATCAGCCCAGTAACTGACTTACGACTCCCCTTTACGGCAATACGGAATTTTTCCATATTTATGGAAAACCCCTCGGATGTGACAATCTCTGATATTGACGCCCCTACAGCAGGCTTTCCCTCCTCATCGAGCATAGCAATGCTGCTAAGCTTCGCCAGAGGCCTATCAAACGAGAATGTCAGGTCATCGGCGTAGCGGGTATAAGTACCACCAAGTCGAGCCGCTAGAGCAGAGAGCCTTTTATCCAGCTTCGCGCATATGATATTTGAAAGAATTGGGGAGGTTGGAGCGCCAGCGGGCATCACTCCATCCAGAGAACACATCTGCGCGAGGATGTTAGCGACTGTCCAATCAAATCGAAATGGATGCCCCAGAAAGACACCGCGTATGCGCTGAAAACTGATGGATGGAAAAAAATCTTTTAAATCAAAATTTATTACCAAGCCCTTCGATTCATGAGGCTGAGCATTAGTTCTAACACTCCGACCTTTCGCAAATCCGTGTACAGCGGGCCCCATTTTATAAGCACCGTACAGAACGGGCAACAACTTGCGCTGAAGTTGCTTCCTTAGTCGACCCGGCGCAGATATAACACGAACGCCACCAGATTTTTTAGGAATGGTGAAATCAGTATAGCCACGAGAGCTATAAAGATTTTTCTTGAGTACAGCACCTGGGACACCAAACAAGGCGCCCAACTTGTCGTAATCATAGGCACTACGCAGGCTGCCTATATCCATATATGACGCACCTCACCGTTTTCACCCATACAACGTGCGGCATCGCGATTAACGTAACGTGCGCACAGCGGCCTTAGCTAACCTTGAAATTCCGTCTCAATCAGTAGACGGAAGTTAAACACCTGGTGAGGTGCGCCATGGGTCCGACGTTACCTTGGTCCCTCAGATTAATCAATGGCGAGCACTCTGACCCATGGGCCTGCTAGAGAGGTTAGGCGGAACGCTTCTTTCATGGCCGCCACATGCCTTTACAATGCTCGGTTGAATACCCGCCCGGTGAACTCCTTCCGGCCATCTTCCAGTGACTGGCGCAGCGTTGCTGCAGCGATCCCGTACACGCGTAGGTAATCCCCCTTCCGCATCTTGGCCGCCTTGGCAGCATCCTGTGCGGAAATCTTCCCTTCGGGCCACACCAGGTCGTTCACCGCGTCCTGAAGCACAAGCCTCATGCGCCAGCGGTCCGCCGGGTCATCCATTCGCAGCGCGGGCTTTACGCCACTACGCCCTTGCCACTGAATCTGCCGCATCACGCGCCTTGCCAGAGAGCGCCCCAGCGCGGGCAACGACACCCCCTGCCCGCGCAGCGCCACCGCCAGCACGATCTGTTTGGCCAAGGCATCGCCCATCATGCCGACGGCACCGGCGATATCGGCGGACGTAAGCGGCGGCATGCTTGACCGGCCGTCCGATGGCTCGCGGAAGCTCCCGCCGACCAGCATGCGGGCGATCAGCTCGAGCGGGTCACGCTGCAGGGTGGGCTCTGGCACCGGTACACGGTCGCGCACCACCCTCGCTGCCGGCGGCGCCGGAGGCGCGTGGTGTTTGTGTCCCCACGCCTTGCCCGCCTGAGCTTCCGCATCTGCGCCGACGCACAGCTCACTCTGGGCGCTGCAGCGCGCACACACGACCTGCGCGGTGCGCCGGCTGCTGGAGCTGCCCCGCGCGCGCATGCGCACCTCGTCGCTTCCGCAATTGCCGCACGGCGTCAGGGCCGCCGCGGGCGCGGCTACTGCCGACATCAGACCACCTCGTAGTTGCTGGCCCAGCGCGACCGGCCGTCCTGCCAGACGTCCCACATGCTACCGTCGACCTGACACCTGATAGGGCCTTCCCTACCCTCCAGGTAGAGGTAGTGGGTTGCCTCATCCAGGCTCGGGAAATTCGGGATCATCGGGAGGTCTCCATGGTTGTCACGTTCGTTGTTTCCAGGGCCATGCCCTGTCGTTGAAGGAATTGCTGGGCCAGCGCGCGCAACTGGTTCTCGCCTACGTCCAGGCGCTCCTCCAGGTGTTCCCCCGGGCTGCGCACGCCTTCGATCTGCTCCCGCTTCACCCCGAGCACGTCCGACACGATCGGGTCGCTGCCGCTGTCGGAGGGCAGGAAGTACGGCCGACCAATTCCCTTCAGCTGCAGCTGCTCTTCCATGGCGGTACCCGGCTTGACCGGCGTCACCTCCCGGCGCATGACGACTTCCACGGCCATCAGCTCACCTCCGGCCGCTGCGCGGCCTCAATTGCTTGGCGCATGTCTCGGCGCGTCGCTTGGGCCAGACAGGCAAGGCGAGCCGCGCGGGTGAAGGCCTCGGACAAAATCTGTTGGGCCTCGTCCTTCAGGTTCCACACGACAGGGCATTCCGGATCATTGCTGCTCACGTCTCGATCCATTGCCGCAAGTTCGGCCAGGGCATGCACTGCCCGGTCCGCAAGGCTCGGATGGTCAGCCATGCATCACCTCCGCAGCCAGCTGCAAACCGGTGGCCGCGTCGGCCTGGGCCCAGGTCATCTGGTCACGGTCGATGCACTCTGCCAGTCGCGACAGGCCCTTCGCGGTCACCAGCACCTGCTCGTATACGCGCTCCTGCTCACCGTCGGTACGCTGGATGCATGCCTTGTGCACCAGCACACCCTGCTGCAGGCGGTTCTGGTACGCCAGCCAGTTCTTGCTGCCCGCCCGGCGGTAGATCCAGCCTTGCTCGGACAGCCAGGCGAACAGCTGACGCGGCTGGACCTGCAGCATCTTGGCGGCGGTGCTGATGTTGAAGGCACCGTCGGCCTGGGTCAGCCGCAGCAGCGCGCGGACCTGCGGTTCCTGGTACTGCACCCGCGCCTCAAGGATCTCGGCCTTCTCGCTGTAAGACAGCAGCAGCGCGCGCAGCGTCGCCGGATCGGTCAGCGCCTGCATCGGGTCAGGCGCCGCCGCCCCGGCCGTGAGCGCGTCATAGGCGCGGATCACCCGCAGGCTGAAGCTGGGGCTGATCCACATAGCGTAGGCATAGACCAGCTCTCGCACCACGTAGCTGCCGCCGTAGCGGCCGGCCACCGAGTGCACCGGGTAAATCCGGGAATCACCGGAGTTGACCAGCTCGGCCACCAGTTCCTCGGTCTGCTTCAGTCGCTGCCAGTCGCTGGGCTGGTGCCGCTTAGCGCCGCCGGCAGCCTGGTGCAGGTCATTCAGGCAGAACCTGCCCACGTCGTCGCGGCGCACAGTGACCCCGCCGATCTTCAGTTCATTCATCGTTCCCGCACCCCCGTTGTTCGGGTCCGGCCCAACGGCGACCTGTCACCACCATGGAAATGGCCGCCTCCGAGACACCGTACTGCTCAGCCATTCGCCGCTGAACGCCACGTCCGCCATGCCGCACCAAGCGTCTGATGGTCCGGACTGAGGTCTCGTCAAGGACAGCTGCGCCGTTCTTTGAGCCAGTCGGCGCAGTGCCATGTAATTGCTTCATCGCCTCGTTCGCGGCATGCGAGACGTACATCAGATTGGCCGAACGGTTGTCATGGCCGTCGCCGTTGATGTGTGCGACCTCCAGACCGGGCCTTGCCTCACCGTGGAATGCACGGGCGACGAGACGGTGAACGAGGTGCTTCTTGCGGTCGATCGCGATCTGGAGGTATCGGCCACCGCTGCATGGGAGACCTTTAACGACACGCCACTGCGTACGCATCGCCCCTTTGCCGTTGATCGGCCTGCAGCAGTACACCACGCCAGCAGCGTCAACCCCGTACCCGGGTTCAACTTCAACGATCATAGTTAGGCTCCTTCCATCCGATGTTTTCTTCATCCCAGCCACCGTCTCCGCTTGGCCAGACGATCTTGATTCGAAGCATGGGAAATGCCGCTGCTGCGACCTTGACCTTCACCTTCGCGTCGTCCTCGGCGAAGTACTTGCCGCCCTTCGCACGCCCTTTTACTTCTACGAGAAGGAGCTCGCCATTACCCAGCTGAACCACAAAGTCCGGCGTATACCTAGTGTCCTTGGCAAGCTTGAATGTCCAGCATTCGAAGCCAAACCACAGGATCTCCCCTCGCTGTCTCATTGCCTGCAACCAGTCGGCGTAGCACTGCTCGGTCTTGTTCATTTCCCCGATCTGATGCCGCACGCGACCGCGAGCCACCTTGCCGATGGGGGCAGCGCTTTCGGCGAGCTGAGCGACGCCATTTGGCCGGTAAGCGCGCGGCGCAGCCGGTGTAGGCCCGGCTGCCGGCGCACTGGCCTGCACGAGGCGGCGCATGCCTTCCGGCATGTCCTGCACGGTTGCGTACCGCAGGGAACGGCTGGATGTCTTCTTCGGCGGCATCAGGCAGATGCCTCCATAGCACTCCACACGCGCATTGCTCGCTGCCGGAATGCGTCGAACTCCTGCCGGGCGCGTTGCTGCGCGGTCTGGTGCTCGCGGTCCATCTGCTCGAGCATGCAGTCGAATTCAACGTTAAGCAGTGCCATCAGCTGTTCCATGGACAACCCGCCGCGCGTGCGCTGCCCCGATGGTGGCGCGAGCATTGGCATGGCCAACTGCTGCTGACCCGAAGGCGGCGCCGGCGCACGCTCTACGCGGCCGGCCTCAGTCGCAGCCCACGTCGCCACCGGCCGCCCATCGCGGACGCTGTCGCGGTTCTCGCACCTGCGCACCAGGCCATCACCGTCCAGCTCTCGCAAAAGACCAGCCACGGCGGCCGTGCTCAGCAGCATCACCTCGCGCGGCGCGCCTGACTCGAGCGCGGCGTTGCCCATCAGCTCCAGGGCCTCCGCTGCAGTGCTCTCGCCGTGGATGCCCAAGCAGAACAGCAGCAGCTGCCGCTGGTAGGCGCGGATTTCAGCCGGCTCCATGCGTGCCTCCGAAACCCAGATCCGCCGCGGCCTGCGCCATGGCGCTGCGCGCGGCGTCGCGGTTGCGCACCACGTGCAGCTCTGGCTTGGGTGCAGGCAATGCAGCCATCGCCTCGGGCACGGTGCCGCCGTCGATGACATGCTTCACCGCCCTGTCGTAGGCGTTGGCCAACATGCGCTGCTGCTGCGCGCCGCTCTCGGCCGTGGCGTAGGCGTGCAGGTCCAGATTCGACCGCACCAGCACAGTGAACCCGCTATGTGCTTGGCCGGGTCGCATCTGGCCATCAACCTCTGCCAACGACGGCACGCCCAGGCATATGGCCCGGAACTGCCCGGGATTCGGCGGCCACTGCAGCGCACTGCGCAGGCAGTTGCCCATACCGTCGGCTACCTGTCGCGGGGTGATGCCAACCAGCACCTGGAACCACAATTCACCGGCGGTGGTCAGGCTGCCCGCGTTGTTCACTGGGGCTGAGCCGTTCTCACGCACCCACTTTCCGGGAAACATGCCGGCCATCCGTTCCCACACCGTCCACAGCATGCTCACCGCGCGCTGGTCGGGCTCAGTGGTGGACGGGTTCGAACTCGACGTCGATGACATCGCCGCCCGTTCCGCCAAAGCCGCCAACTCCCGCGCGCTGCTCGAATTGTCGCCGCTGCTCTGTGACCTGATCGGCAGAACCTGGCTGATGGCTTGCATTGGTGCCTCCGGTGGTATTGGGGATTGCGGGCATTGCGCCTGCCGCATGGCGGTTGCGGGCGGTCTTGATTGCCCAAGGGAACGGGTTCGTGACCGGTGGCGATCGCGCCAGCCCTTCAGCGACCGTGTGCCCCAGCGTCTCCGGCGTCACGCCCTCCTTCAGGGCGGCCAGCAGGTCGGGGTGGCTCGGGTTAGTGGAATGGCAACCGGCCTTGCGCATCAGCAAGCACGCACGCCCCGCGTCGGTCACGCCTCCCAGAGATCCTTGAGTGAGATGTGATGTATCTGGAGTAGTAATGGGGTCTGGGGTCTGGGTACCCGTGTTCACACCTGTGTTCACACCACCTGTCACGCGTGACTCTGCGTGACATGTCACGCGTGACAACTGGTCGAGCGTCACGCGCTCGTCGCCCGTGACATGCGTGACATGGAGCGCCTTCAGCTGTGCCATCGTGACCATGCCTCCCGGCACGACGCCGACGGCGCGGAGGTCTTCGAACAGCATGGTTCTGCGTGCTCGGGTGCGTGCCTGGCGCTCGGTTTCATTGCTCTTTCGGGCATCGCGGCGCCCTTGGCCCTCGGCAATACGCCCTTGTGCCTTGGCGATTTGTTCATCGCAGCGCTTGCTGTGCCGCAATCCGTCTTCTGCCACGGGGAAGTAGCGCTCGGCGACCTTCTTGACCGCAGCCTTGTCCGCCGCAGTGATTGCGCCGGCGATGATGTACAGCTCGGCCAGGCTCTCTGGCAGCGCCTGCTCTTCCGAGTAGTACGCCAGCATCAGCTTGAAATAGACGCCGTGGTCGGTCAGGGACAGTCGGGTCGTGTCCTTGAGGTAGTCGCCCGGATACATCTCGAAGTAGATCATCAGGGTTCCCCGGCACCATGCTTGCAGCGTGCCGCAGCAGCGGGGCTGCCAATCCTGGCCAGCTCATGCTCGTTGGGCGGCAGCGTCTCCAGCCGGTATGTCTCACCCAGGCTGTTGCGCCAGCGGTACGCAGTGGCGCGGCTCACGCCGAAGTGCCGGACAATGGCCTCAACGGTTGGGAAATCGCTGAGCTCGACTGCCCAGCGCATGAACTCCATGACGATCCTGGTGGTGTTGTAGCCGGCAAGGGCGTGCTGCGGCGCGCTGCGCCGCGGCTTCTGTACAGACAACGCCGAGGCTACGGGCGCCACGGCTGGCTCTCGCTCGGCCGGAGCGGCGCAGAGCGCAGGACCACAGCGCAGACCGAGGGTCGGACTGATGTTCATCCTGTCGCCCCCGCATGGCCCGATACGGGGACCTCACGTCCCATCGCGGTGCTCAGCTGCCGCAGGCTGGGAAGCCGCCGCCTGGCGGCCGCCGGGTCGTTGAGGTCCTGCAGCGCGAGCTGCCAGCGGTATGCCGTCGCACGCGAAAGGCTGAATCGCTTCTGGAGCGCATCAACCCGCACCGGCTGCGGCTGCTCTTTGGCCCAGAGGACTACATCCACCATGGGCAGAAGAGGCACCACACTTTCGGGGATGCGACGGCCGGCACTGTCGAATTCGCTGACCACGGCGATTGCCCAGCTCACCATTGCACCGCCGCTCATCGCTGCGCACCCTGCACCGCTCGCGGCGCCAGATCCTGCAGGTGGCCCGACACGTAGCGCTTGGCCGTCACCAGTTCCGCCTCGAGCTGACCGATCTCGTCCAGCGCGCGGCGCAGCTCGGGTATGTCCTTCGGGCAGATGCGGCCGTCGGCCAGGACGTTGGTGATCGCTTCGAGCGTGTGACCGAACTCCACCGACAGGCGGGCCACAGCCAGCACGCCGGCATGCGGCTCCATCATCGGAATACGGGCACCGAGAAAGCCATAGCGCTGGGCCAGCTCGCGCGAGCAGGCGTCGCGCCAGTGCGGCGGCAGCGCACGAACCCACGACTCTTCCAGGTCAACAGGCATCTTGACTGTGCCATTGCGGATACGGGCAATGAGCTGGCCGTTGGACTTCAGCGCTTTTTCGGCGCTGTCGGCGTCTACACCGACATGGAAGTGCAGGATGCGCTCGGCTGGCGCCACGTCCGCCATGTACTGCTCGGCGATCGCCTGGGCGAGGCTGCTGTCGGTGTGGCCGCTGTTGCGGATGGCGTCCGTCGTGTGGCGGAACACCACCGAAGAGCGCGGCTCGTGGTACTGAGGATCAGGCTTCATTTACGCACCTCGGGAGGCGATGCAAAGTGGTCGCCATGGACAGGACGACCGAAATTCAGGGATTGGGTGGCTTGCGGATCGCGGCTCAGGGGTCTGACCAGACGCGGTTACGCCGCGTCGACCGGCACAATCCGGTCAGCGTCTGGGTCGGTCTCCGAGCAGGCGAGTTCGCCGAAGATGTCAGGCCGCAGTTCATGCCTCGAGACTTGGGTCATCGCCTCGATCGACAGGATGTGGTGCGCGGCAACCGGCCGACGGCCTGTGCGCCATTGCGAAACCAACGCGGGGTGAACCTTGAGCAGGCGCGCTAGTGCGCCCTGCCCTCCTACCGCTTCGATGGCCTTTTGGATCGGTACCACGGGGTGGTTGGGCTCGTTCATGCGCCAAACATAGCAGTGCTATTTACCTCTGTAAATAGCATCGCTGTTCGTTTTCCTGAACACCTTCAAATAGCATCGCTATATGCCTAGGCCAGCCAACCCCAAGACCGCTGAAGGCCGCGCAATCGCGGAGGCCATCACCCGCGCCGGCCTGACCCAGGCGCTGGTTGCCGAGCGACTGGAGGTCACCCCAAGCTTCATTTCTCAGTTTTCGACTGGCTTGCGACCAGTGCCGTGGGACAAGGCAGAGGCTTTGGCCGATGTTCTCGGGCTGCAGCCCCAGGAAGTAAGCGCTGAGTACGCTCGCCTGATGGACAGTTTCGGCACGTCTCAGGTTGCGAGACTTAACGCCGATATCGTCGTGGCCGCCATCGCTGTGGTGCGCAAGGCTCTAGATCTGGCCACAGGCGAGACATTTGATGTCGAGCAATCGCCCGATCTGTTCGCCCAGGCGCTGCGCGTTGCACTTGCCGCGGATTTGAGGAAACAGGGGAAGCGTACAGATGGATCTCGATCAGGAGATGGACAAGCTGGCTCAGCTGATCGCGCTGCGCGCGCAGCGGAAGATGGGCGAGAAGCCCAAGCTCACGGTGGTCGGAAGCGTAAAGCCGGCTGAGCTGCCAGCTACAGCACCTGATGGAGTCAGTAGGCAAATCACGTACTCGGCGGGCCGCATGGACGTCGTACTTCGTGAATCCCACTGCCGGATGATTCGGCACTTTCAGAGGCGCTGGGGCGCTCCCATGCAGCTCCTGATCGATCAGGCTTGTTTCGGTTACATGGGCATCGAACAGCTTCCGGATGCTGACCTGATCCAGCTGCATAGGGACCTGGAGCGCGCCGAAGATTGCCTGCGGGACGGCGTCAGCTTTGAAGATGCCGGCTTGCTCCGCAGCCGCTATGGATGAGAGGCATGACCGATGAGGAAGAACTTATCTGCCGCTGGAATCGTGGTGCTGGCCCTTTGCGGGTGCGTCAACGCAAGCAATCCTAGCAACGATCCTGCGCGCGCCGCAGCTGCCCGTGCATCTGCATCGGCAGCCGAGGCTGCGACAAAAGCTCAAGAGGCTATCGACACGCTCAAGGGATCAGCGGCCGAACTGTGCGAAGGCGAGTCCACTGCTGCCGAGCGCATCATGAAGGCAAGGCAGATGGGCACACCCATGGCTACCGTCATGGCGACTGCGACGAAGTATGGTGAGCCGTACGTGGGCTTCGTCCACAAAGCATTTGAACTTCCTCGCTTGACCAGTGATGCCGCCAAAGACGTGGTCACGGGGGAATTTAGAGACGCTGCATACAGCGACTGCCTCAAGCGCTGGGAATTCTGATTTCTTAACGGATTCAGAAATGCATTGAGGCAAACGCGCCTCGTAAACAGCATCGCTATTGTATTGGTTAGATAGCAGCGCTATTGTTCCGTCATCGGCAGCCGCCGGAACGGAGACCTAGCAATGCCCCTGACCCTCAGCACCAAGCGCACCGCCCGCGTCGGCATGGCCGCCTTGGCGTGCTTCATCGCCCTGGGCGTGGTTGCCTGGGCCACCCCCGTCGATGCACCCGCCGCGGCTACCGGCGACGCGCCAGACGGCCTCGTGATCACCAGCCCCCGCATCTGCGCCGCCCTGGCTGTGTATGAGCTGGCCGCCGGGGACGATTGGGCGCTGCGTGCCACCGTCGCCAACACGACCCTCAACGCTTTCCGCGATGCAGACCGGGTGCCCGACTGTGCGGCAGGTGTCACTGCGGCGCTGACGCAAAATTTCGAGCCGGCGCGCTGGCAGCTTTCCCTCGACGCGGCCGATGCCGTCCTGAGCGGCTCCTATGAGATTTCCCCGGCGGCATGCGTCCGGGCCAATGCGGTTGTCCCCCTGTCGACCGCAGACGGCAAAGAGCCGAGCACCTCCCCGGTGCTGGCCCGGGCGCAGTGCGTCATGCACGAACTGGCCTTCGTGGAGGTGGCGCCATGATCACCGGCCTCCGTACTGAACAGCGCGCCGCGATGATCGGCGCACAGCGCCTGCCCCTGAGCCCCACCGAATCTAAGGTGCTGCAGCTGATCATCAACGCAGGTGACACCCCGATCAGCCGCTCCGCGCTGGAAGAGAGCCTGTATGGCGGTACCGGCCGTAAATCGAACACCGTCGAGGTGACCATTTGCCGCCTGCGCCAGAAGCTGGCCCAGCACGGCTACCGCATCAATGCCACCCGCAGCCGTGGCTACACGATCAGCCAGGTCGGTGCAGCATGATCGCCGCCATCACCTACCCGCTCGCACAGCGCGCGGCCGTTGCCGCCAAGGCAGCCGCTACCGCCGCCACTGGTATGGGCTTCGCCCCGAACCAGGTCGCCGCAGCCGCTGACGTTGCCGCGCACGCAGTGCTCGAGCGCCGCTCCAGTGCCGGCCGAGCCATCGCCGACGTGCGCAAGAGCCTGCGCCGCATGGTGCGCGCACAAGGCGGTGCAGCATGAGGGCGCCAGCGATCAAGCTCCCAGCACCTGACCTGACACCGGACCAGCGCGCGGCCTTGGAGCGCGCGAAGCGCCCCCGCCGGCATCCCTACCGCGTGTACTGCACGCACCAGGCGAGCGCGCAGCGTCAGCGCGAGGCAGAAGAGCAGCGCCAGCGCGTCGCGCCGAACCTGCACAGGTTGGTGCGCTGATGGACGGCCTGCATCCGATCGGCGGCGGCCTGGACGCGGTGATCGTCAGCACGGCCACGCCGACGCCTGAAGAGAGGCTGCAGCGGTACGCGGCAGCAGTTGCTGCCCACCCGTGCCGCTGGTTCTCGCTCCGCGTGCAGTTCGGCCAGATCCTGCAGCGCTCGCTCAAAAAGGGCATCCGGGTGGGCTACGCGGCGTGGCAACGGCAGATGCCGGCCCTCTGGCCACGCACACAACTCCGCTGACGCTTCGCCGGCGGCATCCATGGACATCCGCAACCAGCTCGACATCTTCGACCACGACCCAGCCCGCCTGGCCAAGGCCAACCGCGTTGCGGCCGAGAACGCCCTGACCGATCCGTTCTTCTCCGCGAAGGTCCGACAGGACCGTCACGACTACTACATCGCCGAAGCCGAACGCCTTGAGCGCTTGGCAGCCATGGCCGAGAAGCCGGCCACCACCGCAGCCTGAGATCTCCCGAATGAAACAGCCTCAGCCCAGCGACGCCAAACCTTCAACTCCGATCCCCGATAGCGCGATTGAAGCGTTCCGCGCTGCCTACGCCACCCATGGCACCCAAAAGGGCTACGCGGAAGCCATCCGCGCCGGCCTCGCCGCCGCGGCGCCACTGATCAGCCATGACGCCCTGCTCTCGCTCGAGCAGGATGCGCAGGCCTACCTGGTGCGCCAGCTGGACATTGCCCTGAATGGTGAAGCCGCCGCAGCGCGCGAGCCGGTGCTGGCTGATCTTCTGAGCCAGTGTCAGAACGAGGTTCGCCGCCGCAGCGGTCCAGTTTTGACCACGCTTCCGATCGGAGTGCAGCACCACCTACGGCAGGTGTTCAGCGATATGGCCGACCGCGCGCGCCTACTGACCGACGCCGCCGTGCGTGAAGTCGTGCTGGTGGGCACTACGGAGGTGCGCTGTGGCTGACCAGGCGATCGCCGGCGCTCTGCCGGATGCAGAACTGGAGATCCTTCGCCATGCCCTGGGCGTCGGCGACTGCGGTAGAGAGCGCAGCTACCGAAATCACTTCGTCACCGGCCCAGGCGGCGCCGACCACAAGCACTGCGTGGCGCTCGTAGCGCGCGGGTTCATGGTCCAGCGCGCGGGGAACGCGATTACCGGCGGGAGCGACCTGTTCAACGTCACCGAGGCCGGCCGAGTAGCGGTGCAGGAGCACACTCCGCCGCCGCCGAAACTGACCAGGTCGCAGCAGCGCTACCAGCAGTTCCTGCGCTACGACGGTGGTGTGACGTTCGGCGAATTTCTGCGGGGCTGGCGATGACTACGATCACCACAGACACACACAGCGCAATGGATAGGCCAGAGATCATCGGCGGCGACGCTATCGCTGAGGCAAACGGAAAACTCTGCTCGTTCTCGATGCGATGGGAACTCGATGGCGACTACATGCGCTGCCGGATCTGCCAACGCCCACAGCTGACCAGCTACGCACGCTACCCGTTCCCGCACGTGGCCGGCTGCAAGGGCGCGAAAGCCCATGAGGCGCATCCGTGGGTCACCTTCGTGCAGCTGATGGCTCCGCTCAGCCATGCGGTGTGCAATGGCTGAGCCGCGACCTATTGGCCTGCTGCTCTCAAATGACCAGCGTGCCGTCTCCACGAATGCTCGTCACATGTCGCAGCAGCTGCGCAGCAAAATCTATCGCTTCGCGATCAGCCATCTGACGGCTCGGCACAGGCTCCATCAAGTGCCTGTGCACAACGGAATCGCCTTGGCTCACTTCCACGTAAGCGTCGAAGTAGCCAGTGCCATCCGATCGCTGCTGGCAACGCGCTTGGAGCACGTGCCCGCTCTCGTTGATCTCGCGATGCAGTGTCTGAGCAATCTGCGAACGGGCGGTGCGAACGCCAGCTTCGCGCGCATCTTCCAGCGAGCCTGGAACAGCAAGCCCATGCCCAAATCTGACTGTATTTCCATTCGGCTGTTTGACCTCCACGACATGCACAGACCAACCGTTGGTTGTCTTCTTCACGTCGACCTTTGCAAAGAGACCGTCCTGATGAACGAGAAAGACTTCGGAATGATCGGGTTGGATGTGCGACATGGCATCGGCTCGCTGGGGTTTGCCCGAGCTTATCACCGCGGAGATCGTTCCAATGGCTGACGGCTCCCACGCTTTCAACTTCCCCATGCCGCAGCGCTCCCGGCTGCGCCCCGGCGAGATCGTCGTGGATCTGTTCGCCGGCGGTGGTGGCGCATCGGAAGGGCTCAAGCAGGCCCTCGGCATCGATCCCGCCCTGGCCTACAACCACGACGAGCTGGCCATCGGCATGCACGCCGCCAACCACCCGCTGACCCAGCATCACCGCGAGGATATCTGGCACGCCGACCCGCGCGTGGACGTGGCCGGCCGCCCTATCGGCTGGTTCCATGCGTCGCCGGACTGCACGCACTTCAGCCAGGCCAAGGGCGGCCAGCCGCGCAGCCGGAAGACCCGCGCATTGTCGTGGGTGGTGTTGAAGTGGGTTGGCCAGCTGCTGCGTGCTGATCGGCTGCACGGGACCAACACCGCGCCGCGCATCATCTCCATGGAGAACGTGTGGCAGATCCTGACCTGGGGTCCGCTGGTGGCAAAGCGCTGCTGCAAGACCGGCCGAGTGATCACCCTGGACTTGGTCCAGGCCGTGCACCCGGAGTCGGGAAAGCCGCTGTTCCGGCGTGGCAAGCCGGTCATGGTCAACCGAGTCGCCGACAAGGGCGAGCGGGTGCCCGTCGAGCGCCAGGCTCTTGTCCCCCACAAGCGCTACAGCGGTCGCACTTGGCGGCAGTTCGTCGCGGCACTGCGGGCGCTGGGCTACGCGGTGGAGTGGCGCAAGCTTGTGGCTAGCGATTACGGCGCCGGCACCAGCCGCGAACGCCTGTTCCTGCTCGGCCGCCGCGACGGCCAGGCCATCGTGTGGCCCGAGCCTACCCATGGCACAGCCCCGGGGCAGAAGCCGCGCGTGACTGCTGCTGACTGCCTGGACTTCTCGATTCCCTGCCCATCCATCTTTACTCGGGACCGACCGCTGGCCGACGCCACCATGCGCCGCATCGCCAAGGGCGTCATGCGGCACGTCATCAACTCGGCCGATCCCTTCATCGTCCCTGCAACACACCAGGGCGGCGATCGCGTGCACAGCGTGCGCGACCCCATGCGCACCATCACCGCCGCCAATCGCGGCGAGCTGATGCTGGCCGCGCCGGAGCTGGCGCCATTCCTCACCGAGCATGCGAACGCAAGCCGCCAGCGGACGATGCCGGCGGACGAGCCACTTCCTACTGTCTGCGCGGGGGTGAAGGGTGGGCACTTCTCGGTGGTATCCCCGACACTTGTCCAGACCGGCTATGGCGAGCGCGAAGGCCAGGCCCCGCGTGCACTCGACCTGCAGCAGCCGCTGGGCACGATTGTCGCGGGCGGTGTGAAGCACGCTGTGGCCGCGCCGCACCTGGTGAAGTTCCGTGGCGACAGCCTCGGCACGGCGGCCACCGAGCCCATGCCGACGATCACTTCTGGTGCTGGTGCAGCCAGGCCGGCCGGCGCAGCGCATGCTCTCGGTGTAGCCGCCACCTCGCTTGTGACGCTGCGGCGGAACATGGTCGGCGCCGATGCGCGAACGCCGCTCACCACCGTAGCCGCTCAGGCCGAACACCACGCGGTATCGAGTGCCTTCATGGTCCAGGCCGCACACGGCGAAGGTCGAACTGGCGGCGTCCAACGCTGGGGAACGGGCAGCAAGGATGCTCGCTCACCGGTCGGCACGGTCACTGCCAGTGGCAACGGCGGGCACGCGGTGGCAGAGGCGGAGCTGGCGCAACTGTCCCCCGAGCAGGAGGCAGGTGCACTGCGAGTTGCCGCGTTCCTGGTGAAGTACTACGGCAGCGGCATCACCGTGGGGCTGCATGACCCCGTGGACACGGTCACCACCAAGGACCGCTTGGCGCTGGTCACCGTGGTCATCAAGGGTACGCCCTACGTGATCGTGGATATCGGCCTGCGCATGCTCAAGCCGCATGAGCTTTTCCGTGCGCAGGGCTTCCCACGGACCTACATCATCGACCGCACCGCCGACGGCACCGAACTGAAGACCACAGCGCAGGTCCGCATGTGCGGCAACAGCGTCAGCCCGCCACCGATGTTCGCGATCGCAGAGGCCAACCTTGACCCGGTGCCGGCCGACATGGCGGTGGCGGCATGACCGGCGCTGCCCTGGCCAAGCACGTTGCCCGCGTGCTGCTGACCGAATGCCGGGCGCGCCGACACGGCCTCGGCTTCTGGTTCGCCTTCAACGCTGCACAGCGCGCGCGCATGCGCGCGACCGCTCCCGCACCACTGCCGGCATCGCCACGCGCACCGGCACTGCCGGCCCAACTGGACCTGTTCGCATGATCCACATCGGAGACTGCCTGGAAGTGATGCGCGGAATGGCCGCCGGCTCGGTCGACGCCATCGTGACCGATCCGCCCTACGGCCTGTCGTTCATGGGCAAGCGCTGGGATTACGACGTACCCAGCACCGAGATTTGGGCCGAGTGCCTGCGCGTGTTGAAGCCTGGCGGCCACCTGCTGGCTTTCGCCGGAACCCGCACGCAACACCGCATGGCAGTGCGAATCGAGGATGCTGGCTTCGAGATCCGCGACATGATCGCGTGGGTCTACGGCAGCGGTTTCCCAAAGTCGCACAATGGTGCTTGGGGCGGTACCGCTCTGAAGCCAGCGCTCGAACCGATCACGGTGGCCCGCAAGCCTCTTACAGGTACGGTGGCAGCCAACTGGCATCAGCATGGCACCGGTGGGCTCAACATCGACTCTTGCCGGATCGAGACGATGGACAAGCTTGGCGGCGGCGACCAATCGGCCGCGCCGAAGATTGCTTCCGATGGTTGGCACCGGCCATGGATGGAGGACGAGCAGGCAAAAGCCGCACATGCTGACCGTTGCAACACCAACGTAGCGAAGGCGGAAGCGCTGGGTCGCTGGCCTGCCAACCTGATCCACGATGGCAGCGAGGAAGCACTCGCGGCATTCCCTGCAGCGCCGGGACAGAAAGCGAACCTGAGCGATGATGGGGAAAGCGCCCGATTCTCGGTCGTGTACGACGGCGGGCCCCTCCCGCGAGGCGGCGAAGCGAGTTCGAACAGCGTCAACGATGGAGCGGTGGGCTTCAAGATGCGTCCTGGTGCACGCCGTTTGGATAGCGGCAGCGCTGCCCGGTTCTTCTACTGCGCCAAGGCAACGCGTGAAGACCGCAACGACGGCCTCGATTCTGGCCCGGTGCCAGCAGTATCGGCTGGCGCAACGATGCGCGACCGCGAGACTGCCAACTGGCCGGCGCGGAACGGCAACCACCACCCCACCGTGAAGCCGACTGACCTCATGCGCTACCTGTGCCGGCTTGTCACTCCTGCCGGCGGCACGGTGCTGGACCCGTTCATGGGTAGCGGCAGCACCGGCAAAGCTGCCGTTCTCGAGGGCTTCCAGTTCATCGGCATCGAGCTGGACCCCGCCTATGCCGCAATCGCCGAGGCGCGCATCCGGGTCGCACAGCCTGGGCTTTCATTTGGAGACGTCGCATGAGCCCAGGACGCAACGCCGCATCTATCCGCGCTGCTCTTCGCGGCCCAGCGCCCGCACACGTGACGGCGCGCGACATGATCCGCCGCCACTGCCGGGAGCACGGCAAGCAGCTTGCCTGCCTTGCGCCCGCCTGGGGCTGCCAGGTGTTCAGCGTTTGGCGCGCATTCGGCCGGACGTCCCGCCCCCTGCAGCCGCATCAGGTTGAGGGCGCCATCACAACGCTGCATCTGGACGAGTTCGATGCGAACGAGCTACGGCTGCGTGCTGCTCGCGAAGCAGGGTGGCACATCGATCCCAAGATGCTGCTCGAGGGCGGAGCATGAGCGGCGATGCCTCGACCATCAGCACAGCACCGCCGCAGACTGCGAGTGACGCCGTGCGCGAGATGCGAGCAGCAGGCCGCGCCGGTCATGCGGTGCCGGCCGATCAGGTGAATCGATGGGCCACCACGCTGATGCGTCTGTTCGGTCAGCAGCGAGCCGTCAGGCTCGAGCAATGGGGCGGATCGTTCTGGTATCAGATCGATGAAAGGCAGTGGTACCGAGCCCTTGCAGCTGGCGAACAGGTCCGGGCTCTTTACACCCAGCCGCTTCTCCACGAGGTTCGCAGGGCCGGCAAAGATCGGGATCACATCTGGTCGGCGGATCGAACGCACTGCACCGTCTGTAACGACCCCTTCGATTGGGCCGATCCGTACTGCAACCCACCCAAGCCACCGGCGCCGATCGCGCTGAAACCCCAGCCGTTCAATCCGTCCTGGGTTCTCCCGCTGCTCGACCGACTGGAGCGAGCGTTGAAGCGTGAAGGCAAGCGGGAAAGGGACGAGTGGGGTTTCCGAATTGCGCAGATGCGTAAGTCAATCGAAGAGCATACGAAGGAGAAATCACATTGACCGTTGAGCACATCAAGGCCGCCGCGGGCGAGCGGTCACCACTGATCCACCAGCAGCGCGCGGCCATAGCGGTTGCAGCAGCTCTCGAAACCGCCCTGACCAGCACGCGCCCCGCCAGCGGCGGCGGCCGCGCATTGACCTTCACCTTCGCCGGTGAGCCGCAGCTGCGGGCCGCGTGCGACGCCTGGCGCGCATACGCCCTCGCCACCATCGACACGCAGGCGCCGCTGGCGGAGACGGCGACCCAGCGGCTGACGGCCCAGATCGGCCTCGCGCTTTTCGATGACCCCACCATGGACCTGACACAGATCGCAAACCTTGTATCCACGGCGCGGGCGGATTCGCACACTGCGCTCCTGTTGGCGCCCACCACTGAAGTAACGGAGGCCCGAGATGGGCGCAGCTGAGAACATCCCCGAAGTCCTGCTGAAGCTCGAGCAGGTCGAAGCTCAGACCGGGATGAAGAAGAGCTACATCTACCGCGAGATGGAGAAGGGCACTTTCCCGCCCAGGCACAAGGTCGGCGGCGGCACTCGCTGGTACCAGAGCGACATCCAGCGTTGGATCCGCGCACGCAGGAGCGCCCCGCAGTGGACGCCCGACGATGTGGGGCGGCCA
>Ga0308166_1000443_pt1 | contig 57606 bp, 57 predicted proteins | sample PhyCR2_2_FD_202137 | JGI IMG/M metagenome (GOLD analysis project Ga0308166, IMG submission 202137) | Phyllosphere microbial communities from UC Gill Tract Community Farm, Albany, California, United States - DLSLCC.R2 | ecosystem: Host-associated > Plants > Phyllosphere > Unclassified | place...
GGACCTTAACTCAAAACGCTGGGATGTCGACTCTATAGGGAATTGCTGCTCAAGAAGTTCTGTAAATAAAGCTGTAATTCGAGAGCCGGCATCAATATGGCCAAAAAGGTCCTCAGCAGGCTGCAGCTGTAAAGTTATGTAAATCAATTCGACAATGTAACTCTTAATTAACTCATACTTATAAATATAATCCTTCGCAGAATTGACAATGATTTTTTCAAAAATTGAACTAATCTCTTCGAATTCATTGTCATTGAGCTTGAATACAGGGTACAATCCTACAGAAAACAGTGGTATTTCATTTAGATTAATGCGGAAGCTGTCCTGAAAAAAATCTTCTTTAAATACACAAAAACATCCTGTAGTATCAGCCTCAACACCATCATAAGTGTACGCTACCTTAGGATTGAAAAACAATAATGTGTTGCCGTTGATCTCAATACTTCTGTCGCCATAATGAAAGGTATTATTCCCTGAATAAAGCATGATTTTAAAAAAGTCCCTGCGAATATAGGACGTTGATGTCGTATTAGCTGTAATTCGATCTTCAATTCTAAATACGTTAAATTGTCCTCTATGCCTACTGCGGCCCAGTAGTAAATCGTTGCATTTATGCCGGTAAAACTCCTCAAGTGATTCTGTTGATTTTGCCATAAGATAATATGTTTTGCAAATTTCAAACTTTTTTGCCTGACGAGAGTAACTTTTGCTGATTTTGTTCTTGATTAAAGATAAAATAGATGGGGTTTAGTTTTTTGATCTTTACACAAACCAAATCAATAGCATACCAGATGCAGGTATATTTTAGATATCCCTGCATTTGGTAATTTTATCAAACGCAGCTAAAAATGAAGCACTAAAAGTTTACGATTGTTTTAGTCGAAAAAGTGTCATTACTGCCGCTTGGCGGGACAACAAAACCTTTGGTATAAATAGTATAAATTCTGCCAGGTCTGAGTTCGAAATCTTTTTGAGAAAATAATACCTCGCCCGTGCCGGTTTTATAAAAAGTAAAATCATAAAAACCGCTTGATACTTCGACAAATTCGGTGTCTTCCTTAAAAGACAGGTCAGATGCAAAATCTTTGGTGGCGCTCTTAATATCTATGGCCTGCGAGTCAGATGAAAGATTTATAAATCGTACAACAGCGTTATTGCCTTTAGGATAGGTGACAAAGTCATTGTAGGATACGAGTTCTATATTATTGAAGGTATTGACGGCAAAAACGCTGAAATAATCGCCATTTTTCAGGTCGATATCCGTTTGTGCCAGTATATCTCCAGCATTGTTTTTAATGCTGAAAGTTCTTTTGCCAATATAGAAATTGTAATAGCCAAAAGTATCGGTATAATACAGGGCAGAAGAATTTATCTTGTTTTCATCTGAGAAAAAGTCTAAACTGCCGGAATTTGGGCTTGCATTTGTAATCGTTCCGCGGGCCGCATCCTGTTGTACTACATAATAACAATCATCGTCATCACTACAAGATATTAAAGGTGCTGCCAACATTGCAATGCTCATTAATTTGAAAATAAATAGTTTCTTCATAACATAAAATTTTTATTGTTTATACAAGCAAAACTATTGGGTGTCAATCTTTAAACAAATCAAAATTTGGATGAATTGAGCAAACAAAAACTTCAATTGAACATTTGGGAGTTTGAATTTAATTGGGAATGAATTTTCAATTAGCACTAAGTAGAAATCAGTACAAAGTAATTGTCAAATATCACTTACGAATAGAGGTAAACAATATAAATTACGATTCAAGCCATTCTTTAAAAGCAGTAACTTTCAACCTGCTTACAACTAATTTTTCCGATAGGTTGAACTTCGTTTGAACAATAACTTTTCTGTTGAAATAGGGTTCAATAGACAAAACTGCGTCTTTACTGATCAATACCTGCCTGTTAATGCGAAAGAACTGTTTAGGGTCACAAACTGATTCGATGTACTCCATATTTTTGAACAAGGAAAATTTTTCACCGTTGAAGGTGTATATATAAACAGTTTCAAATTCAATGTAAAAAAGAGAAATATCTTTTACATATTTTACCAGTGTTTTATCTCGATATTGGGTCAGAAAGCTTTTCTGGTATTGAGCTGCGGCATATAATTGTAAGGGTGTGAATGATTTATCCCTAAAAGTCTGGGCCAGCCTCTTGTATTTGTCTAGTGCAGTGTGAATGTCTTCCTCCTTGAAAGGCTTGAGAATATAATCAATGCCGTTGCTTTTAATGGCTTTTAAAGTGTATTGATCATAAGCAGTACAAAACACAACGGGAACAGTAATGTCAATATGGTTGAAAATCTCAAAGCTATGACCGTCGGCTAGGTGAATATCCAGAAAAATCAAGTCTAATTTCTGCTGGTGTTTACTTAGATACTGCACGGCTTCCGCTACAGACTCCAGACGTTCGGTTACCAAAAAATCTTCATCCTGCTCAATTATTTCTTTCAGCAGTTTAGAGGTGTGTAATTCGTCTTCTACTATCAGTACGTTCATATTATTTCGGTTGAGAATTTAGATGGCATCCTTCATAAAATAAGTTTGAGTCTTATAAGAAAGTGCTTATCTGTCGATTCAATATCCACTCCGTTATCAATGTTTAGCAATTCATACCTCTTTTTCAAATTTTCCAGTCCGTAACCGGAAGATGAACTGTTGGTTATCCTGGGCTGGACATTATTTTTAATTTCAATATAATTATCGGCACTTTTGATCTCAATATACAAAGGTATTTTCGATGTCATCATATTATGTTTGAAACAGTTTTCTATCACGGTTTGCAATGCCAATGTAGGAATATGGTGTTCGTAGAATTCTTCTGCAATCCGAATGTTGATTTGTACAGCCTGCTCATTTCTGTTTTTCATTAGGAACAGGTAGGATTCCAGTACCTTTACCTCATCAATGAGTTTAATCAATGTGCTTTCGTTGTATTTTAAAGTTTGTCTATAAAAGTCGGAAAGACTAAGGATAAACTGTTCAGATTTGGGGTCTCGATGCCTCACCATTGTACGAAGGGTGTTGAGTGAATTGAATAAAAAATGCGGATCGGCTTTGGTGCGTAATGCTTCTAGTTGAACCTTATAGTTTTCTGTTTGTATCTGCTGTTTTTCCAGTTCCAATTGTGCTACTTTTTTGTTAGCACGAAAGGCATACTGAATTATTAAAAATGGAATAATGGCAATAAAATACCTGACTACAAACATCCATTTCAGATTCTTATTTTCAAACAGCGGTGTGAGCAGAAATATATTGTAAATTATAATCAGTAATGCCGTCGCTGCAATAATTGATTTAAGAAATCTATATGTTTCGGCTTTTTTGGAAATGTAATCCAGCAGGATCCAAAGCACATAAAGCATTGCTGAAACAGAAACCCACCTAAGTAATATCAACGAATCAACATCAGTGATGTTTATAATGCCCCTGGTCGTAATCGCATTTAATGCCGGAAATAGGATACATAATGCAATGGGCAGTGTTTTTTCTATGGGAGGCTTCATTTTTCTGATAAAGTTACAAAAAGTAGGGTTTTCTAGAACGGTTTAAATGAAATACCTGCTTGGATATTCAATCCTCTGCTGTCTATTTCATAGATGGGGTCGGACTTCTTACCTAATGGTATGGTAATAACGGTCCAGGGCGTAGTAGCCGCGTCCTCATAAAGTTTGTAGCTCTGTGTAAAATTCCTGCCGGCCCCAATATTCAGCTGCCAGCTTTTTGCAAACTGATATTCCAGCCTTGCCAGACCAGTCCATTGATTGACCTGGATATACTGATTGCCGCTTTCCGCTGCCGAAAGCCTGTAGCTGGATGCATCCGCGGATATTTCAATCCCGGCACTCCATTTATCATTAAAATGGTAAAGCACTTTTGGTTTGATGGGGAACTGTCCGGTAATGCTCCATTTATCATTGGGTCTGTAATCTACATCAATGAATGGGATAATCTGGTTACCGAAAAACTGTCTGGAATAAGCCAGACCCCAGCCTGCGCTGAACTTTTCGGAATGTTTTACTCTGTAACGCAAGCCGGCAGTGTACCTGAAATCTTTGCCGCTGACATCCTGTAGATCTGAAAACAATCCTGCCTGGGCAAAAAAGGTCAGGCCTTTTCTATCGGATAATTTATAAATCCAGGCTCCCTGTATAGTGATGCCGTGTAAATTACCGGTATAATACGCCGGGAAATTCTGCAGCGATAGATTTTTGTAACCCACAAATCCGACAATGGTATTCTCTTTTTTTTGTAACACCGGCAGTTTGAGTTTTAGATCAAATAAATTGGCATTAGCAGCAGTGTCGCTATATTTTAATGTCGAAACTGCATAGCTGACATTCAATAAATCCCTGTCCTGAGCAAATAAGCTGCTGGCAAATAAGAGTGTCGTTAACAAAAGGTGTTTGTGTTTATTCATCTTGATTTTTTGTAGATATTGTTATGCCCGAACTAGTGTTTACAGAGATGCCTGCAAATGCTGAAATACTTCCTATGGGCTGTTTTAATGCAGCAATATTCTACCGGAGATTGCTTATTTAAAAAAATCCAGTCAAATATTTCCACACCGGTATAGCTGAATGAATAAACTCTTTTTACTTGTGCCTGAAAAGAAGCACAAGTAAATCCTGTTAGAGTTTTGATAATCGCATTTTTGCCAATTTTTATTTTTGGAATATTCTTTTTGAAATTTAGTTTCTTATTAACAATTTTAGGTGCTGTAATCTATAAACACATGGTACTATTGTATTTTTTCACCTGCCATTACATATCGTTCTGTGCCGTTTTCGGAGATAAGTTTTTCGTAATAGGTATTACCAATTTTGTAATATTTCTTACCACTGATTGTTATAGTTTCGGCTCCCTCAGGAAGACCAGTTAGAAAGGCTTCTTTCGGAATCTCGACAATTTCGTAATTATTAGGCTGCAGCTGTATGTAGTAAACCCCTCCGAAATAAAAATAAGCTCTTCCACCGATTACCACGCTGGTATATCCGACTGGTAATATACGTACACGCAGCCCAACTGGAGGCGTAACCACCACAAAGCCGCTGCGATGCGGTTTATAATAACATCCGTTCGCATAGCGATAGGAAACACCGCTATAAACTACCACAGTATTGTTCCGTGGCACAGCCCTTACAATACGCTGCGCCTGCAGGTTTGATGATAGACCAGTGAGAAGGGCTATCGTAAAAGTAAATTTGGTTAAGAACTCTTGAATAGTTTTCATAATAGTATTTATTTAATATTTAAGTTTTTTTCAAATCAATAGATTACTGGATATTACGTTTTTTAGTACCGGCTTTATAATAAAACCCTCTTATTGAATGATTTTCCCATCGACCATTTCAATAATCCTGTCACAATTGGCAGCAAATTCGTCATCGTGGGTAACGGCAATGATGGTCTGCCCTTTTTCTTTGGCTAACTGGCGAAAAATATCAAACACAATTTTGGTGTTTTTACTGTCCAGATTTCCAGTAGGCTCATCGCCCATAATGATGGCTGGTTCGTTGATTAAAGCTCTTGCGATAGCAACTCTCTGCTGCTGGCCGCCCGATATTTTAGATGCTTTTTTAGTTTCGTGTCCCTTAATATCAAGCAATGTCAATAATTCCATTGCTCTTGCTTCTATTTCCTCTTTAGATTTCTTTTTAAGCTTTAATGCCGGTAACATTACATTGTCCAAAACGGAAAATTCCGGCAGCAGGTAATGAAACTGAAATACAAATCCAATATGCTCATTCCTGAATCTGGCTAACTCGTTTTGTGTTAGTCCGGTAACGATAGTGTCATTGATTGCAATATTTCCTTCGTAAGATGTATCCATTGTAGAGAGTAAATAAAGAAGGGTAGATTTTCCCGAACCGGATTTGCCAACAATGGACACAAATTCTCCTTTGTTTACGTCAAAACTCACGTCTTTCAATACCTGAAACGTTTCAGGGTCGTGAAAGTATTTTGTAATTTTATTTGCAGTTAATGCTTTCATTTTTTTATTTTTAATAACACCCGTAGTAATAATCGTAATACCAATAACACTCGCATTCATAGCTGTTTGGGTAATAATAGCAGTAGTAGTTGTAACAGTAACAGCAGTAATATTCATAATAGGCAAGAACTAAAGCTGATACTCCTAAAAGAAGGATTAACATAATAAATTCTACTTCTTCACGTGGAAATATCTCTTTAAAATATTTCTTCATTATCCTCTTAAAATTGCTACTGGGTCTATTTTGGATGCCTTTCTTGCAGGTAAATAGCCGGCAATGAACGTAATGGCCAAGCCAAATAACATTGCCAAAATATAATCTGCAGGCAGATAGGTAATGGGCAATGTATCAAATGATGCAATCTTAAATGGAATTCTGTCTACAATAGATGCAACAGCAAAACCTAATAACAAGCCTATAAAACCACCTATTAACCCGATGATAACAGACTGGACCAGGAAAATATACACGATGTCTTTGCCATCAAAACCCATTGCTTTTAAGATGGCAATTTCCCGTATCTTTTCACTCACGGTCATATTCATAATGTTATAAATTCCAAAGCCTGCCACAATAAGTATGGTAAGGGAAACAGCAACCGCTATGATGTCCCGCAGGGTATTTGCAGATTCTAATTGGGCATTGCCTTCCTGCCAGGCTTCTGTTTTGTATTTAATATCTGGACGTACTTCAGCAGCAATAGTTTTCGCATCGTTGTAGTCCTTTACATTTGCCATCACATCAGTCGCATAACTTTTATTCTTGGATAATAACTGTCGAGCTGTGTTAATAGAAATAATGGCACGGCTCTTATCGACACTTCCACTTCCTGTTTCTATTAATCCCACGACCTTAAAAACTTTATTTACGCCATCGGCTGTAGTAAGCGATATATTGTCCCCCATTGACGCACTTAACTTATCTGCCAACCCGGTGCCCAGTACCACAGCATCCGAACGCTTGTCCAAATCATTTAAATTGCCTTCGGTTATATACTCTGTGGTGTTAAACATCTGAATTTCGTTGGCTACATCAACACCAGAAAGTGAACCGCTTACTTTGGTTACGCCATTTCTGAAAAATACATTTTGATTGACCTGCTCGGTAACAGCGACAATGTCTTTGTTTTTCTGCAATACTTGTTTTACTTCATCGGCATTAATCATACCTTCTGTATAATTGATGTGCCTGGCATTGCTTACCATAGTCAATGTATCCGAAGAATTCCTTTGTGGCAGCAGTATTGCAGGTTCTCCCGCAGGATCATTATAAACTCTTATGTGTGACATTGAGGTAAATGTGATATCGGTTTGGGCATTATTGACACCGTTCATAAAGCTGTTCATAAAAACGTACATCGATATCCCAAATGTTACACTTAGTACTGCTACAATCAACTGTTTAACTTTTGAAGTAAGATGTGTCCAGGAAATTTTGTTATTTATATTTGCCATTTTTTTCTTTTTTTAAATTCCAGCTTAATCCAACAAATAAGCCACTGGTGTCGTGTGCAGAATTTCTTTCCGCTGTTTTTGTATTGCCATTAGAAATATGAAGATGTGCTGCGCCAAAGTGTAAGCCCATACCAATATATTCTCTACTCTGTAACTGGCTTTGCAACATCTTGTTCTTTATTCTTCCCCTTTGGTAAAAGAATAATATCTTTTTCGGTCAAGCCTTGTTTTACTACCACCCAATTGCCTGATTTTTGTCCGGTCTTTATTTCTTTTTCTTCACCATTTTTTAACTCTACATATTTGCCGCGTATGACCGCAGCTGATGGAATAACTAAGACTTTCTTTGTGCCTTGCTGCTTAATATTTGCTTGAAGCTGTGTGCCTGAAAGTAAAAGCTGTGGTGGATTTACAAATGCTGCCTCTGCTGTGAATGATTGTTCTGTCTTGTCAAACGCTGGAAGTATCTTGGTGATAGATGCGGTAAATGTTGTGTCGGGATAATTGTTCATCTGCACAATCGCTTGCTGGCCTATGGAAAGTTTTGTAATATCATCTTCTGCAATAAATAGCTTAAGGATGTTTTTACCACTGCCGATTTTGGCAATCACCTCGCCCTTTCGTACCAATTCGCCTTTCTTTTTTAAAACCTCCAGCACAATACCTTCCTTATCTGCCAGTATGCTGTAATCATTTAAAATCGCCTGCTGTGTTTTTACCTGCTGCAGACTGCGGTCAGCATTTAATTGTAATGCATCCTGTGCTTGTTTGTAACTCTTCTCCAATACCTGCAGACTACTTTGTGAGGCTTTGTATTGTAGTTCTGCTTTTTCATATTCCAACTGCGATACAGAATTTTTCCTGCGCAGATCAGTATAACGCTGATAGTTGATTTTGTCCAGATTGAGCTGATTCCTAGACTGGTTTATCTGTGATTTTATCTGCTCTAATTGCGGAGAATCAGCTGATAAATTTTGTTTCGCATCATTATAAACTACCCGTGCTTCCTGCAGCTGCGTATTAGAAACATCACTATCAATCCTTACCAGTAATTCTCCTTTAGAAATATAATCACCTTCACGGATGCTCAATTCCCGGATAATACCATCCACAGCTGCAGAAATTATATATTCATCTTCCTGCTCTAGCTTCCCGCTTGCAAAAACAGCCTGCTGTATCGTTTTGTATTGTGGTGCTATTTCCTCCTGACGGCTGCAGGACAATAGGCCCAGCATTGGAACAAGAAATAACCCAACAATTATTCTATTTGTTTTCATTTATATTTTTTAATAACATTTATAATTATGCTTAAAACTGCTTGCGGATATACAGTTTGTAATAGCTGATATATTGGTTGCTGAGGCTTTGCATATATTGATTTTGTACTTCCAGCAAATCCTTGAATTTATCCAGTCTCTCATCTAAACCAATGATACCGCTATCGTAGCGATTCTTGGAATGTGTATCATTTTTATTCTGTAATTGCAAAACCTCTTCCTGTTTTCTAAAATCCTCAGCTCCTTGTCTGTACTGTATATGCAGATTGTCATCATCTTTTTTTGCCACTAGCTTCTTACTGTCCAGCACCATTTGCTCTTGTTCCAATTGGATTTTCGACTGTTTGATTTTCGATTCGGTACTCAAGCCGTTGAAGATGGGTACACTCAATTTTAGTCCCCAAAATTGTTGTGGCAGGTTATTGGCCTGCGAAAAATCCGTCATCTTATCCGCTGCCCAATTATAATTATATTGATAACCCAATGTAAGGGTTGGATAATGCAGTGATTTGGTTTGGGCTAGTAGCTTTTCGCTTAGGTGTACCTGTGCCTGCTGCACCAATACCTCTGGATGAGATGTTGTTATTACAAGTGCATTACCAGTATCCATTTCTTTATCAAGAAGTTCATCTTTTAAAATGAGTGGTTCATCGATGTTAAGTTGTGACTGCAATTGGTTGTAGAGTTGTTCCAAAGAAGACTCCAGACTGCTTACCTGCTGATTTGCCTGTACTAGTTGAATCTTGCTGCGGTTCAGGTTTTCTTCCGTGAAAATTCCGATGTCATATTTATCTTTTGCTATTTGGTAAATGTTATCTGCTGTTACAATATTTTCTTTGCTTATTTTCAAATATTTTTCCGTTAGCAAAATGGAAAAATAAGTCTGGGCCAGCTGGTTGTAAACCTGATACTTTGTATTGATGGTATTGGCTTGGTTTAATTGTGAAGCAGCTTGGGAAATCTTTATATCAAACCACTTCTGAAAGTTAATAACATCCCAATTGGCTTGTACGCCAGCGGTGTAAACATATCTCCTTCCAAAAGTATATTCATTGAAGGTACCTTCTGGTGCAGCAGGATTGAATAAATTAGCCGGAACCAAGGTTGGCTGCAGGGTAATATTGTCATTAAATCCGGCAAATGCATTTACAGTAGGCAGTAAGGCTGTTTTTGATGCTTTGTTTTTTACGGTGGCTATTTGTTCCTGATGCAGCGCACTTTGGATAGAGATGGCATTTTTATCTGCATAAGCCAGCACTTCCTGCAATGAGCCAAACTGTACCTGACCCATTGCATTGAAGCTGGTGAAACCCAATAGTGCTAAAATAATAGTTTTCATTGCCTGGAATAATTTAAAGCTTAGTCCAGGTTGTGGATTTAGACATCATACCGTAGCTCCCTTTGATATAGAGCGTAGAATCCCCGGAAAGTGAAGCCGCGCATTTTGCCGTTTTCCCTTTTTTGATGATATGCAGTGTACCATCCGAAAAAGTAGTCGTACCAGCTGCTTTCAGAGCCGTTATCTGCTTTTTACCGACCAAGCTGTTGTCTTCGGCCTTTCGAATGATGGCATCATAAGTATCACCGCTCTTTACAAATTCGATGATACGGGTTTTGTCTTCGTTTGTCCATTTACCCAAAATTTTATCATTGGTCGATTGGGCTGAAATATTAAGGCTGAAAAGCAGCCCGGCTGCCATTAAAAGAATCTTTTGCATTGATATTAAGTTTTAAATTCAATGCAAAGATGCATTTGCTTTTGAGCTTTTGCTCTGTACAATTGGGCGAGTTGAACATTTTTGGGGTCGAAATGAACAGAGGCGGGGTTTAATAAATAATTAAAAGGAATTTTTAGGGAGCTCTTCCCGTTATTCATTCCAATACAATACAATAAAATGATAAATATTACGGTCCTGGTGAACCAAAGCCAAAGTAAAAAAAAGAGACCAGCTTTTCAACTGATCTCCTTTTCAAAAAAAAAATGAAAACTACTTAATTCCAGCCGCCTCCCAATGCTTTGTAAACATTTACAAAGGCGTTCATCTGCTGTTTTTTGGTTTCTATAAGTTCAAACTTAGATTCTAAAGCATCTTTCTGAGTCAATAGAACTTCCATATAATCTGCTCTGGCAGAACTAAACAAGTTATTCGATATCTGAATAGATTCGTTTAATGCCTCAACTTGTTTCGACTTCAAATCATAGCTTTTTGCCGTATTCTGAATTTTAGACAATTGGTTGGCAACTTCAACATAAGCGTTTACCAAAGTTCTTTCGTAATTGTAAACAGCCTGAATCTGCTTAGCTCCAGCGGTATAATATTCTGCTTTAATAGCATTTCTGTTAATCAAAGGAGCAACCAAATCACCTGCTATGGAATACAATAAAGATTCTGGAGAGGTCAGTAAATATTTGGTGTTGAAAGCTTCATATCCAATTCCTGCTGAAATGCCAAGTGAAGGATAAAATTTAGCTTTAGCAGCTTTAATATCCAGTTTAGCAGCGATCAATTCCATTTCTGCTTTTTTAATGTCTGGACGATTTTCTAAAAGCTGAGACGGTACTCCTGCATGAACATCAGCCGGAGTTATCGTGCTGAAAGTACTGCTGTCTCTAGCAATTTTTTGAGGAAAACGTCCTAGCAGAAAATTGATTTTATTCTCTGTTTCCGTAATCTGTTGCTGAATATCAAACTGAAGACTTTGTGTGCTTAAAATCTGTGCTTCAAAACGGCGTACAGCTAGTTCATTTACTCTCGCAGCCTCTTTTTGTATTTTAACCACTTTTAGAGCATTAGTTTGAATATCAATATTTTGTTTGATAATTTCCAATTGATTATCCAATGCTAAAAGCTCATAATACGAATCAGCTATTTCTGCAATCAAATTGGTTACTACAAAATTCTTTCCTTCAATAGAACCTAAATAACGGTTCAAAGCTGCTTTTTTTGCATTATGCAATTTGTTCCAAATATCGATTTCCCAGTTTGAAGTCAGTGCAAAACGATAATTTGGTAGCGGATCTGGTGTTTCTTTGCCAGGCATAATCTCTGTTGTAGCTTCACCAGAACCTGTGCTTGTGTATCTTCCTGATTTCGTGACATCTGCACCTGCGCTAAAACCTACGAAAGGCAGATATTCTCCTTTTCGTGCTTTTACTTCGCTTCGTGCAATTTCAATTTCCTGAAGTGTGATGTTTAATTCCTGATTGTTTTTTAATGCGATATCAATCAGGTTTTCTAAATTTTCATCGATAAAATAAGTTCTCCATTTTACTTTTCCGGTATTCAGAGTATCTAAACCAGTATCAGCATAGTTTTCCGGCAGTGTTTTGTTTTCTGTTTTTTCTACAATAGTCGTCGTTTTACAACCCGCTATGGTGAGTAATACGCAGGCAAGACCTGCGTATTTTATATTTCTGTTATTCTTCATTTTCCTCCGTTTGATTGTTTGTTGAAAAATCATGTACATGATGCATAAAATCATCAGATAATGAACTTTCTTCTTCTCCTTTAATTAGTTTTCGGCCTTGAGCCAATGAACCAAAGATGTAGTATAGTCCCGGAACAATGATTACTCCGAAAATAGTTCCGAAAAGCATGCCGCCAAGTGCAGATCCACCAATAGTTCTGTTTCCAATTGCACCAGCTCCGGAAGCAAAAATTAACGGAATCAAACCAGCAATAAAGGCAAATGATGTCATTAAGATCGGTCTAAAACGAACTTTTGCACCTTCAATTGCGGCTTCGAGAATGGTTGCGCCCTGCTGATGTTTGAGGACAGCAAATTCGACTATCAGTACGGCATTTTTACCGAGAAGCCCAACCAACATAATCAATCCGATTTGCGCATAAATATCATTTTGTAAGCCCATCATTTGAAGAATGACAAACGAACCTAAAATTCCAACAGGAATAGACAAAATCACAGAAAACGGAATAATAAAACTCTCATATTGTGCCGCTAATACGAAGTAAACGAAAGCCAATACGACTAAAAAGATATAAAGCGATTCATTACCTCGTCCAGCTTCATCATAAGAAAGACCTTCCCATGCAATATCATATCCTTTAGGCAATGTTTTAACAGCCGTTTCCTGCACTGCTTTAATGGCATCTGCAGTCGTATATCCTTTTGCAGGCTGACCTTGAATAGCAGCAGAATTGTACATGTTATAACGCGTGATCTCATTTGGTCCCTGTGTTTTTTTAAGCGTCATAAAGGCAGAGTAAGGCACCATTTCTCCATGATCATTTTTTACAAAGAGATTTAATACATCCGACGGAAGTCGTCTGAATTTTGGATCAGATTGTACATATAATTTAAAGAAACGTCCAAATTTGATAAATCCTTGTTCGTAAGTACTTCCGATTAGAATGTTGAGGTTTTCCATCGCTTTACCAATAGAAACGCCTTTTTGCATGGCTAAATCATTGTTGATTTCCAATTCATACTGTGGATAATTGGCTGCGAAGAACGTAAACAAACCAGAAAGCTCTTTGCGTTTGCCTAATTCGGCCATAAATTGCTTGTTGATTTTATCAAATTCTTGATAATTGGTACTGGTTGTTTTATCTAATAAACGCATAGAAAAACCACCAGAAGAACCGAATCCAGGAATTGCTGGCGGTTCAAAAAACTCTACAACAGCACCTAAATCTTTAGATTTTTTTTCTAATTCTTCCATGATTTCTGTTACAGAATGTTTTCTATCAGACCATGATTTCAAGTTAATCAAACAGGTTCCGGCATTAGAGCCACGACCTTCCGTCATGATTTCGTAACCAGCCAGAGATGAAACTGATTCAACACCTTCTACCTTCTCGCAGATTTTCTGCAGTTTCTGCGCTACCTGATTGGTTCTTTCTAAAGTTGCACCTGGCGGCGTTTGAATGATTCCGTAAATAGTTCCTTGATCTTCACTCGGAATAAATCCTGAAGGAAGTACTTTGTTTTCGATAAAAATAAAAGCACAGAACGCAATTAGAATTCCAAAAGTTAAAACTCTTCGGCTTACAATTGTTTTTAAAACTACAACATAACGGCCTGTAAGTCTTTCAAACCATCTGTTGAAAGCATCAAGAGATTTCGTTAGGATATTTCCTTTTTTCTCTTTTCCATGATTGTTTTTCAAAAGAATCGCACAAAGAACAGGAGTAAGGGTCAACGCTACAATTGCCGAAATGATAATCGAGCTTGACATCGTTACCGAAAATTGTCTATAAAAAGTTCCAACAGGACCAGACATAAATGATACTGGAATAAATACCGAAACCATAACGGCTGTAATAGCAATAATAGCACCTCCAATTTCACCCAATACTAATTTTACAGCGTGATAAGGAGTAATATGCGGAAATTCTTCAAACTTGGCATGGACGGCCTCGACGACGACAATCGCGTTATCGACCACAATTCCGATCGCTAATACCAATGAAAACAGCGTTACCAAGTTGATTGACATTCCAAACATTTGGATAACGAAAAATGCTCCAATTAAAGATACAGGAACGGCAATAATCGGAATTAAAGTCGAACGCCAATCTCCTAAAAATATGAATACTACTATAGCAACCAAAATAAATGCATCTCTCAAAGTATGAACCACCTGATCGATAGAAGCGTCTAAGAATTGTGAAACGTCATAACTGATTTTATAATCCATTCCTGGAGGGAAACTTGCTTTCATTTCTTCCAGTTTCGCTTTAACGTCATTGATTACGTCGCTGGCGTTACTTCCGTAGTTTTGTTTCAATACAATTGCAGCAGAAGGATGACCATCTAGATTTGAGTAAATATCAAAGAATTCACTTCCTAATTCTACTTTTGCAATGTCTTTTAGGCGAATGCTTTCACCTTCAGAATTCGCACGAACAATTACATTTTCATATTGTTTTGGCTCGTCGTATCTTCCTTTATAAGTCAATACATATTCTAAAGATTGTGCGGCAATACCAGAACTTTGTCCTAATCGCCCAGGACGACCAATAATACTTTGTTCTTGTAAAGCTTCCATAACTTCTTCAACAGAAATTTTATAAGCTCTCATTCTGTCAGGATTCAACCAAACACGCATCGCATATTTACGGCTTCCTAAAATTTGAGTTCTTGCAACCCCTTTTACACGGCTGATTTCTGGAATCATTTTTACATCGGCATAGTTGTAGAGAAATTTCTCGTCCATGCTTTTGCTTTTCGAATAAAGATTGACATACATCAACATACTCGGTTGAATAGGAGTAATAACAACTCCTTCACGCTGAACCAGTTCAGGTAATAATGGCATTACCTGATCGACTCTTGTTTTCACTCTAATTACAGCTTCATTAGGATCGGTTCCTGGTTCAAATATGATTCTAAGTGTTGCTTCTCCAGCACTCGTTGCATCTGTCGCCATGTAACGAACTCCTTGTGTACCATTAAGCGAATTCTCTAAGGTAATTAAGGTAGATTTTACCAATACATCGGCACTTGCTCCTGGATAAGCGATAAAGATATTTACGGTTGTGGGCGCAATTTGTGGGAATTGCGATATAGGAAGCTGCTTGATTGACAGCGTACCTATAAAGACAATTATAATCGAGATTATAATTGCAAAAACGGGTCTATGTATAAATTTATTAAACATTTCTTTTTCTTTTAGATTCGGTTATTCTGCATAAAGCTCTAAATTGGACATAACCGATTGAGGTTTTACCACTTCGTAGTCTATTTTCTGATTTTCTTTTACAAGACGAAGTCCCTCTAAAAGGATTTTATCATTAATTGACAAGCCTTCTTTTATTACAAATAGGTGAGGCATTTCGGCAGTAATAACAACTTCTCTAGATTTTACAGCATTGTTTTTATCAATTACATATACATATTTTTTGTCTAAAACTTCAAATGTTGCTTTTTGAGGTATCAGCATAGCGTTTTTAAGTTCGATAGGCATTTGAATGCTTCCTGTTTCTCCGTGTCTTAATAATCTCTTCGGATTAGGGAAAGTAGCTCTAAAAGGAATGTTTCCTGTTTCGTTATCAAAATCGGCTTCAATGGTTTCTACAACTCCAGAATATTGGAATTTTTTGTTGTTAGCCATCAATAGATAAACTTTCATTTTACCCGTTTTACCTGTTTTTTCTTGATAATCTAAATACTCAGATTCTGGGACATTATAATATACCCACATTGAACTGTTGTCTGCCAATTCTGTAAGCAATTCGCCTTCATCAACTAAACTTCCTTGACGCACATGAAATTTATCTATGATTCCGTCAAAAGACGCTCTGATTTCGGTAAACTGAAGATGAACTTTGCTTAAAACCATTTCAGCATTTGCTTTTTCCAGTTTAGCTTTAGCCATTGCCAATTCGTTTGGAGAAACTACTTTTTCATCGGCCAATTTTTTAGCATTTTGATATTCAATTGAGCTGAAACTTACTTCTGCTTTGGATTTTTTTAATTCGGCTTCATAAAGTGCAGGCATGATTTTAAATAGCAGCTGTCCTTTTTTAACCATTTGTCCTTCATCTACATATATTTTTTCAAGATAACCGCGCTCTTGAGCTCTTATTTCGATATGTTGGATCGAGTGTATCTGAGATACATAATCTTTGGTAATTGTAGTATCTTTTTCGATTGGATTCGTAACCAGAAATTTGGTTTTTTCCTCTTTTTCTTCTTCTTTTTTAGAGTTGCAGCCTGCAAAAACTAAGGCGCATAAAGTCATGATCATGAAAATTCTCTTCATAATTATTTCAGCATTAAAACGTAATTTATTTTTGATTTTTAGGTAAAAAGGCCTTTGGAAATAGACCATAGAAGTTAATACCCGTCTATTTTCTACTTAAAGAACACAGAGGATAAAAACAATAAAGTAATTAGCTATTGATGCACAACAGCCTTAAAAATCAAATTCGAAAAACCTGAAATAACAGATATACTTTATTATCAAGTAAACTGAAAATTTTGCAGTCATTTACTTTTTGAGTTAAAGCAGTCGCAGAAGCGACAAAATGATTACTGCTATGAAAGATTAAAAAGTAATTATTTTTTACAAGCTGTTTTTGAGCTGCAGAAAAGTTGTCTTCATTTTCTTCATTGTCAAAAAGACATATTTTTCTTTTGAAGGTTTCAACAAAATGCTTTCTGGCTAAATATGTGCCATTATCGGAATTGATTTCTCTACGTTCTGCAGAGGAAGTTTTCTTTTGCGAAAATGGGTGGCTTGCACAGGTATATGAACTTCCATATCCGAGCAGCAGGATGACAGATAAAAGTGTGAAATGTGTAAACCATTTTCTCATAGGAACTACAAATTTAGAGAAAGAATTCTATATAAGCAATCATGATGGATTACTAATTTAATAAAAATAGCAATTTGGAATTTTTTAGAGTTTCTTATTTAAAAAAAAAACTTTATTTATTAGCTTCCAGCTGCTGTCTGTATTGATTATTCCGAAGTGTTGAAAATCTTTTCTCAATAAGAAAAAAAAAATTTCATAATGGATTTTGTCTTAATAAATAACAGCTTACATCAAAAAGAAAAGTTTGATGTAGACTATCTTTATTTTTTCCTGTTCACTGCTTTAAACTGACTGCTTTTTCAGAAATACACCAATTTTTGGCCTCTATTGAACAGAAGAAAATGTGTTTTATAGAAAACAATATGGTATTCTGTCTCGTAGATAAAGTTGGACTTAAAAATTTCACTGAGTGTATAAGTTTCGAACCTAAGGTCGGTAAGTCTTGATTTTGCTGGATTTCTTGTTTTTAAAAATACCATGTGCCACGATTGTGCCATAAAATTAAAACTTACGAAAAATCAGTAAAATTAGCCCTAGTTTTTGTGGTAGAAATGGTAACAAGTCCAAACACTTTGCCACGATTTTACCAAAAACCTTAAAACACTTTAATGCATAGGTAACATAAGTTATGAAAAATAGCTTCTAAAAGAGCATTAGCGATAGAATGGGCATATACCTATTGTCATGAATAAAATGACTATCGGTAACTTGTAATACTTGCTTTTATTTCGTATTTTTGAGCAAAGTTGAATTATGAAGAATAGAAGAAGACATATTAGCGCCATCAGCAAAAGAAGAAAAGCAATGTTAACTTCTAAGGAAGATAATGCATTGTTAGATTCTGCAAGAATTGCTTCATCTAAGGCTGTCAGAAGCTCCATGGCATTAGGTATTACTATTAAAGTTATTCGCGACCATGAAATTATTGCTGTCAATCCTGATAGATCGATAAAGGTCATAAGAAAAATTGCCAAACCTTCGATTGATGTATCATCATTGAGAAAAGGAATGATTTTAGAAAGAAAATAATATGTCTCAGGCAAGACTACGCATATTTGCAGGACCAAACGGTTCGGGAAAAAGTACTCTATTTGATTCTTTTTCTAAAAAGTACAAAGCCGGAGTATTTCTTAATGCTGATTTGATCGAAAGAGAATTGGCAAATAATGGGTTTATTGACTTAAGTGAATTTAATTTGAATCTTACACAGAATGATTTAAATGAATTTTTAAAGACTGAGAGGGCTGTTTCGCTGATAAAAAAATCTATAGCCGATAACCATAAAATAGATTTTTCTTTAAAAGAAAATGTTATAGTGGACAGGCAGAAAGAAACCCATAGTTATGAAGGAGCTCTTATAAGCGCATTCCTTAGACATCATCTGCAGGAAAGCGAAATTGATTTTTGTTTTGAGACTGTAATGAGCCATCCCTCTAAGATTGAAGAAATAAAGGAAGCAAAGCAAAAAGGCTATAAGACATATCTATATTTTATTTGTATTGATGATCCGGAGGTAAATGTTTCCCGTGTTGAAAATAGAGTAATCAAAGGAGGTCATAATGTCTCTCCAGAAAAAATTTCTAGCCGTTATTATAATACATTAAACAATCTTATGCCAATGATTGAAAATGTAGATAAAACTTATTTATTCGATAATTCAAGTGAGGAATACAGATTAATTGCTAAGATTGCAGACAACAGGTTATCATTGGAAATAGATCCGTCTGAACTTCCTAACTGGTTTATTGATTACGTGCTGAAATATTACATATAGATGGTTTTCTTAATTTTAAAATATGAGAAGATTGTCGTGACAGTGTCAGGATAATTAAGCTGTGTCAATTGGAAATATTAAATGATTATTTTTTAAAGGTCTTTTTTGCACATGGCTTATCAGATGTTAAGGTTTATATAATTAATCTTAATATTTAAGAATTTGATCCCTACTTCCGAATTGTGCAAGTATAGCTTGCATAAATACAGGGGATGTTATAACATTTTGATAATAAAATTGGAATGCGTTACAAGCTGACCGAATATAACAGAAGACTTTGGGCAATGATATTAGGGTATAAATCAGATCTAGTTGAATAAACTCAAAAATAGCCAATGATGAAAAAACGCAAATTAACAACGACACCGACTCAGAAAAAGATTATTGAGGCAATGGATAAAGTTTCTGAAAAACTCATTGAGCTTAAAAAGAAAAATAACAGCGATCTGGTGGTTATGCAGGACGGAAAGATTGTAAGGATAAAAGCCAGTTCGTTATAAAATTCAATTTAAGCAGGAATCATTAGCTCTCAAAAATGAGGGCTTTTTTTATTTTCTAATTTCTTCTCTATTTGGTCTTTAGTAATGTTTCGAACTTAAAGCTTCAAGTGATTGCTTAACAGTATTTTAAATTTGTTCGTAAAAGTGATGCACCGATTCTGCCCTAGAATTAGATATATGTATTTGAATATTTTAAAGTCCTAAAAGATTTTAATATTTTAACTCTAAAAATTCGGTAGCCTTGAATTTTATTGACTTTTTAATTTTCTAAGAAACTTTTTACGCAACATTTTTTGTGCCTAATTTACCTTAGCTGTCAATTGGAGAAAGAGGTATAGCAACTTTAATCTCATCTCTCTTGCATACTGCATTTCTTATATTTTTTTTCTGTATTGCGCCACTATTCTGCCACGAAATTTTTATGCGTATTTGGGCATATAGAAAAGTTCCAGCAGGGGTTGAATCTATTTAAAATGACATTATAATTCTTAATTGATTGAAAGACAGAGTTGATTATAATTACGACAACCTCAGACAAATATTTTGAAGCCTAAATTAATGGTGTCAATTCCCGATGGTTATTTTTAATTACTCATTTTATTTCTTTACTGAAACAAATAGGTTTAATTCGCGCATATATAAGCGAACTGTTGTAGAGGATATTTGATGCCCTGATCTTTGAAGTTCCGCTGTTATACGTTTGTATCCATAACGTTTTTGAGAAGATATAAAAATCGATGCTATTTCTTTCTTTATCATGATTTTCCATTTCTGTCTTTCAGAAACATATCCACTTTTCCATTTTTTGTAGTTTCCTAAATGTACGCCGAGAATTTTACAGAGCAGATAACTTGAATAATTCTCCTCCTTTTCAGCTATGTATTTATATATGAAAGGAAATCCCTTCTGAAGAAAAGCGGCTCCATCTTTTATAATTTCAAACTCAGCATCTGATTTTTTGATTTTTATTTCAAGATCATATATCTTTTTTTCCTGGGCTGTTAATTTTGTTTTTCCTAAAGAGAAATTTTTCTCGCCGTTTATAATATAGTTTTTTCTCCAGTGCAGTAATGAGACGTTTGTTATGCCAAATTGCTGAACGAGATCTTGGAGTTTTCTTTTTTCAAAACTTAGCTTAACAACTTTGAGTTTAAAATCAGGGTGGTACTCTTTTTTAACTTTCATGAATCAGTGCGTTTTTTTAATATATTCCTTCATTAAATTCTTCAATTGTTTTGTATTTAAGTGCTGAATGCCTCCTTTTTTTGTTATACCAGTTTTCAATATATTCAAATATCTTGGCTCTCATCTCATGCGGAGCTAATAGTTTTTCATGACTGCGAACCAATTCTCTTTTTAAGGTATTAAAAAAGCTTTCAGCAACAGCATTATCGATGCTTCCGCCCGTATGGCTCATGCTTTGTACGCATCTATATTTGTTCAGGATGCTGCTAAACAGTTTGTTTGCGTACTGGGTTCCGCGATCGGAATGGAATATTAAGCCATCCTGTAATTTTCGGTTACTTAAAGCCATATTCCATGCAGGGAGAATGGTTGTGACAGTTGAAAGCCCAGAACTAAGATTCCAGCCAACTATTTTTCGGTCGTATAAATCTATGATAACAGTTAGATATAAAAAACGTTTTTCGGTCTGGATGTAGGTGATGTCGGAAACCCAGACTTTTGAAGGTTTATCAGATGTAAATTTCCTGTCAAGTATATTTCCTGAAATGTACTGGTTGTGTTTGGAATCTGTAGTAACCTTGTATTTTCTCTTGACTTTGCGCTTTAGGCCAAGCTGTTTCATAAAAAATGTAACTTGATCTTCAGAGATATGTAATCCTCTTTTGCGAAGTTCTCTGGCAATTAATACGCATCCATTATGTTGTTTAAATTCGTAAAATACAGAAGTAATTGCATCTTTGAAGAGCAGGACCTGAATCTCTCTTTTTGATAGAGGCTGCTGTATTCTTAAACTGTACATTGAGGTGGATACACCTAGTACTTGACACATTATTCCAATAGGGTATTTCTTTTTATTTTGATAAATGAAACTATACAATTCCTGTTTGCCAAGAGGTTTTAATCTTATTCCTTCTTTTAATATTGCTAATCTTAACTGCGATTCTGCCAGTTTCTTTTCCAATTCATAAATCTTATAGTCTTCAAAGTGGACTCTTTTTTTTCCCCTTCCAGGAAAACTTCCCTCTTTATATTTCTGATAGATTGTTCTCCATTTAGAAAGTAGTTTAGGAGAGATCTTTAGTTCTTCAGCGGTATTGAAAACACTTTTTCTTTCATAACTAAGCAGAACTGCATTCTTTTTAAATTCAGATGTGTGACACCTTTTTATTTTGCTCATTTTTTCAATATTATTCTGGATTAGAGTATGTCTGCTAATTTAGAAATAAATCAAATTTTCGAATCAATTAGAACAGCAAACCAATAAATATTTTGAGAAGTGTTGCAATCTACCCATTTTTTTGAATAATTTATTTTTTTCTAGTTTTGAAGTGTGTCGGATGCTCTGCCATTCGAACCTAAGATAAATAGAGCCTGATTTTAATGATCTAAGAAGCATAAGAAAAGTTATGCGCCACGATTATGCCACGAACATATATGGTTAAAAACTTTATAAAAGTCGCCTTAGCTTTTTTAGGCACTTTTAAAAGACTATTCCATTATTTTGTTAATGATTTAAAAACAGAGAAAAATTAGGAGATCAGAACTCCTTCATTTTTATAATGGTATTAATCCTTCGATTATATTTACTTTAAAACTTAGTGAGACTTAACCATTGGGTTAAAGATTTTGTTAATACTACCTATTTACAAGTAGCAGAATGATTAATAGGAAAGGATCATGCTGTTTTTAACAATAGAGGATTGATAATACTAAGCAAAACACTACAGAGAAATAAGGCTGCTTAACAGAAAATATTGGGTGAATTTTGATAAGTACAGCACCTCATAAATGGGGAAGAGTAAATTTTTGATATCAGTAAAATTACAATGAATTTGCTAGTTAATAGCATACTTAATTATCTGCAATTAGCTGATGGATTAGGATTTGCTTCTTTTTATTTCTGCCCGGCCATATCTGATGTAAGTTTACTGATCTGCGCCTGTAATAAAACAAACTGGCCTTTCATAAATAATGAAGTTAAAGAGGAAATTTCATCCCAGCTGCGGGATATAACTTTTAATTCAAGATCTTGGTTTTCACCATAAATAAAAGATAATGTCTGATCTTTTTGAATTTTCAAAACATACTCTTCATCATGGCATCCGATCCAGAAAGCCGCCTGTTGATTATCACTTAGTTTAATTTCATCAAAGGCTGCAATAACCTCAGGGACTGCCGCGAGATCTATTGAACCTCCCCAGTTTTTTTCAATCCAGAATTTTATTTCCATATGTAATAACAGTAATTCCCGGCCTTTATACTGCACTGTTTCTGCAGGCAGATTTTTATAAAATAACAATTAATGAAGATAATAATTTTGATTGATATAATAATGAAAATCGGATTACAATTTTCTTCTAAATCTTTTTTAATTACATAAGCTGGAAAATGTGCATTAATTCGCGGAGATTAGATTGAGGATAATTTATTTTTTTACCCTGGCTGAGAACCCAAGTTTCTCCATATATTTTCTTACCCCGCTGCCTGTGATCTGATATCCTAAATTCTGCATTTCAGCAGCAATCCGCTTACTTCCGTAACGCTGTTTAGAAGCAAAAAATATTGATGTGATTTCTTGTTCAAGCAAAATTTGTCTTTTCTGCGTGTCATTAAGAATGTGGTTTTTCCATCTGCTGTAGGTTACAGTCCCGGCTTGTAAAACGCTGCACATTAATTTGACAGAGAAGTTTTTTTCATTGCTGTATATGAATTGAAAGAGAGATTCTCTGCCCTTATTTAGGTAGGGCCCGGCTTTTTTTAAAATCTCGAATTTTAAATCAGTTTTATTTATTTTTTGCCGCAGCCGGCGTATTCTTAAATCAGTGGATTTTAAATTTAGATAAAAATCAGTGGAATAATTTTTGCTGCCTGATTTTTCAAAATGCTGTCTCCATCTTGTCAGGGCTCCTGAGAATAAACCCAATTCGTTTTCTAACTGCGTAATACAGTTTCTTTCGTAGCTGCTAATCACTAACTTTTCTTTGAATTCGCATTCATATTTTTTTCTTTTTTCTTTCATATCTAAATAATATCGGCTAATTACGATTTCTCTTGGAGCAGTCAGTTTGTTCATTAAACTGTTCTATAGTTTTATATTGTAATGACGAATGAATTCTTTTTTGGTTGTACCAGTTTTCAATAAATTCAAATATTTCATTCTTCATTTTCTTTACTGTTATGAGTTCTTTTTCTTGGTACACCAGCTCTCTTTTTAATGAGCTGAAAAAACTTTCACAGGCAGCATTGTCAAAATGATCTCCCGTACGGCTCATACTCTGGATGCATTTATGGGAATCCAGTTTTTCAGCGAAGCATTTATTTGCATACTGGACCCCTCTGTCAGAGTGAAATATTAGCCCCTCCGATATAGGCCGGTTATTTACGGCCATTTCCCAGGCGGGGATTATGGTTTTCTGTGCAGAGAGCCTTCTGCCGAGGTTCCAGCCTATTATTTTGCGGTCATAAAGGTCCATAATAACGGTAAGATAAATAAAACCTCTTTTGGTCTGGAGGTACGTAATGTCGGAAACCCATATCTCTGCGTGTCCCTTTGCGTTGAATTTACGGTTCAGAAAGTTTGGAGCAGTATAGTGGTTATGATTGGAATCTGTAGTAACTTTAAATTTTCTTTTCTTCTTACGTTTGAGCCCCAGCTGTTTCATATAAAAAGAAACCTGCCTTCGGACAATCTTGTATCCGCGCCGGTTAAGCTCTTCTGCCATTTTAGCTGCTCCTTGATTCTTTTTAAAAGCATAAAATATAATTCCCAGTTCTTTTTTTAACGAAATAAGGTACCGCTGTTTTTCTGATATTTCATTTTTTTCCCATCTATGGTAGCTGCCGTAGGGAATATCCAGCGTCCGGCACATCAGCAGAATTGAATACTTTTTTCTGTTTCTTTTCAAGAACTTGTAAATTTTCAATCTTCCCTGGTTAAGATATGGAGAAGCAGTCTTTAAAATTTCAAATAAGAGTTCTGATTCTTTAGATTTTTTTTCAAGTTCAACTATTTTCTTCTTCTCAGGATTTACTCTTTCATATCCAGATCCGGGAAAACGCCCTTCCCCAAATTTCTGGTGTTCCTGCCGCCATCTGGTCAGCAGGCAGGGGAGGATGCCAAGTTCTGCTGCGTATTGCTTCAGGCTGCTTTTTTCATAACTCAGCATAACGGCATTGTCTTTAAAGGTACGGCTGAATTTTTTGTATTTCTCTTTCATTTTATATACATTCTAATAATTAAGATTCTGCCATTGTCGGATCTTCTGAAATTTCTGGTCATGGGTCATGATATTAAAATTTGAGTTTTATGCAGTCATCATCTTTAATGTCAGTGAAAAATTATACAATGCTCACATAACAATTAATAAAGGTGATTCGAATTGGATTTATTTTTCGTTATAAAAGCTTAAGCAAAGTCTATAAAAATAATTATATTTACAGTGAATGACAAAGTATCATGCCTATCTTTTTAATTGTCCTAATAGTTCTGCGACCATTGGATAATTTAAAAACAAATCAGATTTTAAAATGACAAAACTGCTTGTATTATTATCAGCAATATTACTTCTAAACAGTAATGAAGAAAAAGAGATAGTTGCGGTATATTCTGCTATTTCATGTCCCTGCGCCCAATGGAAAGTAAAAGATGAAAAAGAAAATATATATCTTGAAAGAGATAACGAAAAACTACCCGAAGCGGATAGACTTTGGGACGGAAAAACATTACCTTTTCAAGTTGTTGTAATGGGCAAATTTAAAAAAGGGAAGGGAATTCCTAAAGGGTACGGAACAAAAGGACAGCCAGAACCAGCTAAGATTTTTGTGTATAGTGAAATTAGAGTTCTCAAAGAGTAAGAACATCTGCTTATACCACCTGTTCTAATAAGTGGAAATAATGTCTAAAGAAGCGGATAGATAAGAAATTAAGTTAAATTACCTTCTTAAAAATATTAATTAGAAAATAATCGGAAATAAAGATATTTTAATAAAGTTAATGATGAGAATACAGTAGTTTTTATTAAAACATCTTACTGATTTTTTTATATTGATTAATCAGCCAGCCACGATCTGGGCCGGAGCAGGTAAATTGATTCTTTTCAGTGCACATAATATCCATAAACAAAACGGTGCCTTAGAACTTTTGGCTGCCATAGAATACTAGATTCATATCTGAAACCCATTCTGCATTTGTAATTGATGATGATTTTAATTTTAAATCATAAAGCTTTTTCATTTGCCTTTTATACAGTAACAGAGGAGGTGTTGGGTTTATTTACGATAATGACGAAATTATGTTAATGAGGTTTTCATCAACTGCAGCTTCAAAGGCGAAATATGCACTGCTGTTAGTTGAATTATTTAAGCAGGTGCATCGATCAATAGGCTAAAAGCTGCCTGATTTCCGGATGTCTGATTTCTCCTCCTGTCCTGCCTGTCTGCTGTGCAAAGTATAATACTGCGAAACAATACACCATTATACTAAAGGCAAGATAACGGGCGTAAGATTTCTTTGTCATACTGCTCCATAAAGCAGCTATAGAACTTAACCCCAGTATATAAGACAATAAAACAAATTCCTCCGCTTTTTCTTCATGTTCATGGATTAAATTTCTCGAACGTCCGTCAATCTGTTTTACTGCTTCCGCAGCTCCATCGCCTGTTGAAATTGCTGCAAATGAAGACAAGGTTCCCAGTATAAAAATACAATAGGCCGTTCTTTTTACAATTTCTGATTTTACTATAAATCCACCGATTATTACCAATAAGCCTATGAAGGGTAAGATTATAGGGAAGTGGTTCAATACTAAGTGATAATGTGCACTGTTCATACTGTATTTTTTTTTTAAAGGATTAATTTTTTATTCTTTCGTTCTTAAGCTTTTTATCTTCATGCAGCTTGTGCAGGCAGGGCACTTTTACAAGTTTAATGAGCAGTATTACAGCCAGCGGCTGCAGGAATAAAAATTAGGATGTGCAGGTTTTTATAATCAAATTTAGCAAATTAAAGTTTTGAAAAGCTGGAGAGATGTTGTTTAAAAATATTATAAATAAGCAATCCAAAGGATTTGCAGCCTTATTTTATTACCAGCTGAAAAAAGATCGTTAATTACTGCAGCAGTTTGTGTGTAAAGAGAAAGTCTGCAGTCTGGTACCATGAAATGGTCTCCTCAAGAAAAGACCTGTCCATTTCCAGCGGCCTTAGGCTGTTGTCTTGTTTTACCCAGTGGTAAAAATTTTGTTTTTTCTGGTCGGAGAGGACCATGATCCTGTCTTTTTTCATTAAAGCCAGCTTTCGGTAGGTACCCACAAAGGCGCGCTGCTCAAAATGAGGATCCAGGACATTTTTTCCAAAAAAATCCGATTCATAATCCCAGTGGAACAAATGAAACAAGGTGGGAAACAAATCTATCTGCGAGCATTGTTTTTTTATCTTTTGGTTTTCATATCCATCAAGATTTACTATAAAGGCCGGTATGTGGTAGTTTGCCGCATCAATTTCATTCCTGCCGGCGCTGCTGGCGCAATGATCGGCAATAATGACAAAAACCGTATTGTGATACCATGCTCTGCTTTTGGCTTTTTTCAGTAATTCCTTTAAGGCATAATCGGTATATTTTACTGCTCCCTGACGCCCTGTGCCGGATGGGATGTCAATTTTCCCGGAAGGGTAAGTATAAGGCCTGTGATTGGAAGTTGTCATGACAAAATTAAAAAACGGCTTTCTGTCTGCATGTTTTTTGTCGGCGGTTTTGAGCATTTTATTATAAATGTCTTCATCGCAGATCCCCCAGGCATTCTCAAAGGTTACCTCTTGGTCTGAAATGTTATGGCGCACAGTGTTGATTTTGTCGCTTAGCAGACTGCCTCTTCCGCGGTCGTATATCGTAAAGCCACTGCCGTTAATTAATCTTGCCGCTGTGATGATAAACTCAGCAATGGTACTGTTGTAAAAAAATGGCGGTTCCGGATATCTGTTCGAATTCTCTAAACTTTGTTTCGTATAATAATATGAAAACTAAAATAATTAAAGCTTCAATAGATTTAAAATAGTATTTTTTTAATTTTAAAAGTAATTATTCTAAATTTACTAGTGATCAAAAAACATATCTTACTGCTGCCTCCAGCTGTTCTGCGGCAGAAATAGTATTTAGTCCAAAACCTACTGTATTCTTTCCGCATCAAAGTAAATACTATCTTTCATAACCTTTTCCAAAACGATAATTAAATATAATGCAGGATTTAGAAGAGTAAATAGCGGACTGTTTATGGGAATCAGCATTTCTCGATCTACAACAGGCGGCAGATGCAGCAGAAAAAAGAAAATCAATTGTATTATAGAGTACAGTAGAAGTTTTACTGTAAAATCAGAATGTTATAGACAAGCCCAGCCTAATAGTCAGGCTTATCTATTTGCAGATGCTTCCAAATATCCTTAGAAATTATGGATTTTGATTGATTTAGATATGCTGCCCAATTTCTTATGATGAAGCGCAGACGAGATTTGATAATTTTCTTTTGTAATGCAGCTGCACTAATCCAGTTTCAAATGTTTTCACTGCCGTGAGTTCAAGTATCTGTTCAGGTCTGTCATTTTTAAAGAGTCTTATGCCGCCGCCTAATAAAATTGGAACTACCGAAATTGTAAACTCATCTATTAAACTGTTCTCCAATAGTTCGTTTATTATTTCAGCACCGCCATCGCAATAAATGTCTTTTCCCTTTTCAGCCTTTAACTGTGCAATTAATTTTGGAATATTTCCTGTATAAAAAATTGTCCTGCCTTTTGGCGGCATTTCAGTTCTGGTAATTACATAAACGTCTCTTTTACCATTGTCGTAATGAGATGCACCTATTTCTCTAACCACATAATCGTATGTTTTTCTGCCAATGATAACAGTATCAATCTCAGAAGTAAATAGGGCATAGCCATAATCCTTGTCCTCTTTTTCCACAAGAGTCAAAAAACTAAGGTCATCATTCTGCTTTGCAATGCAGCCATCTAAGCTCATAGCAATGAAAAGTTTTACTTTTCTCATTTGTTTTGCATTTTAATGTTTTGACAAAGGTAGCTTGATCCTGACAACTGAACTTTGTAAAAATGCGACAAATTAGAGAAGGGAAGGTGGGAGCCCGGTATTTCGCTTAATTTCATTGACTAGATGGGAATGGTCATAGTAGCCGCACTCAAATGCTATATCTGATAAACTACGGTTCTGATTTGGTTTTTGTATAAGGCTCAAAGCATTCTGAAAGCGGATGATATTTGAATATTCTTTAGGGGACAATCCTATATATTTTTTGAAATGACGTTCAAGCTGTCTTACAGTGATGCAATTTTTTTTAGACAATTCGTAAATGCTCATCTGTCCCTTGTCTGAAGCAATGTCATTGATAATGGGCTGCAGTGGATTGCTTCTGTTTTTAGATCTTTTTGAAAAAAAGCTGTCAAAATATGTAAATGGATTTATCTTAATCTTATCGACATTAAATGAATTGGATTTTTCAAACTCAACAGTTTCATTGGTCAGTTCATTTTGCGGTGCATAGGTATAGAAGTTGGCCAGCGCTGCGGGTTTTAGGCATACACCCAGCAGATGTGTGCCAGCATCTATAAAGCTGTCTTTATATGAATTCATTGCACCGACGATATATGTTTTTCCAAATGCCATTGAGATTGAGCCGTTGTCGGTTAGACAGTTATTTCCCATATTGATTAATCTTCCCGTACAGCCATCTGGATAGACCCGTTCCCACTGTACCTTATAATCACCTCCTTTAAGTTCCCAAAAGAAATGTATATAGCCTTCTAATTCTTTGCAAGGTTTTATTATTTTGTACTCTATCATAATCTTTAGGTTTGCACGGGAAACATTAACTAAAGTGTGACATAAACACCAGCGCTAAATTAAGTATAACTTTCGAATTTCACCAGTTATGATGCATAAATGCATTTTTATTAAAGCCAATTAAGTAAATTAATTAGCAGAAAGAATTATACATTTTAATCTGAAACTTAAAAAAAAAGTACCTTAAAAAAGAAAAAGGAAATTCATGGGGAACTGCGTTACTATTTATTCTGCTTCCACGAAAAAGGAAACACAATTTAATAGTAAGTAATTAAATCTCTCACAAGTCATATACATTGAAGCAATATCCGGACTGCAGTACAGTTTTGGGATTTAATTTTTAATATGTATATAGCAGAAAATCAAATAAAAATTATTATATTTGAATAGAAACTGTACTAAATTTATGTATAAGCCTGTTAAATGGTTAAAGCCTCTTTAAGTAGGGGCTTTTTTTATTTATGATAGACCAGTAGTGTTTCAAAGTTAGTTATATGGAGATTTTGAAATTCCAACCTTCCAATTGAATTAATTGTAGAAATAAATAATTAGAGATGAGCAGTATATGCTCATCTTTTTTGTATAATATCGCCTTAAATGCGTGGAAAACATCCTTACCCCGCATTTCAATTTCGATTGCACATCATGCCAATGCACAACATTTTCTGGAATATTTACAACATCTCCTTTTCGAATTATCTGAGCAGGTTTTCCTTTTTCTTGGTAAAATCCTTCGCCTTCAATAATGAGAAGAACTTGACCTTTTGGATGCGTATGCCAGTTTGTTCTCGCTCCAGGTTCGAAAGTTACGCTTCCTGCCGAGAATTCGTTGTTTTTATCTCTTGCAATTAATGGCTTCAAAAAAGCATTGCCCATAAACCAATCTGCAGGCAGGGGTTCCCTTTCGGAAATATTTCAGTTGAACTCATACATTTTTTTTAGAATTACATGCAGTTAAAAGTACCATGAATATGATGATTATTTTTTCATTTTCTTTTCTGTTTTCTTCTACATTTTAATGTTTTGTTTAACTAAGAGTTTTAATAGTCTTTGCAGGACACGGCCCATGAAGGTATTGTCAAGAACATCCTTTGTAACGACTGCACCCAAAGCTGCAATAGACTTTTCTCAGCTGGAAAATGGTTGCATTTGCGCCAATCCATACGTTTTTCTTAATTTGCAGCAAACCTGGTACAAGAGATTGTCTGTTTTCGGGCTCTAAAGGGTGTGCTTCTGATAGGTAGACTTACATTTGGAGCTATCAAAACATTGTCTTCAATAATGATTCCTCCCAAATCCAAAAGAGTGCAGTTGAAATTGATAAAAACGTTTTTTCCTATTTTTATGTTTTTCCATAGGTAATGAAGGAGTGAATACAGAAGTGCTTTCGTGAATAATACTGCCTGTTATCTCATCTAATATTGATCTGATTTCTGAAGGATTACTAGAATTATTCATATTCACAAGCAGCTGTTTTGTTGCATAAGACGGTTCTTGAAGACGATGAATCTGCGGATCCTGCGGTGTTGCTGTTTCGCCTTTTAAAAGTCTCTCAAAAATCTCTACTGCATGTTCATTTAAACTCATAAAAAAACAATTATTTCAAATTATCCAGAAAGAAAGACTGCAGCTTTTCAAACGGAATTTTATCCAATCTGTCATACAAATCAACATGTACTGCATTGGGTATAATCATTAATTCTTTAGGTTCAGCCGCAGCTTTAAAAGCATCTTCGCTAAAATATCTCGAATGTGCATTTTCTCCTGCAATAATGAGTATAGGTCTAGGGCTGATTTCTTTAATGTAAGTTAATTGGCATATTCATAAAAGAAATAGGCATAGTTGCAGTCCAAGAGGCATTAGAATTGATTGAACGAGCGTGATAACCTCTCTTTGTTTTATAGTAATCAAAATATTCTTTTACAAATTGCGGTTCGCTGCCAGTAAGTTTTTGCGGAAGATTGTTTGCAGATGGAGCATAAGTTCCACTTTCTGCGTCTTTCCAACGCTGTTGTCCCAATTGTTCAAGAGTTTTTGCACGCTGCTCAGCAGTTACGATATCATTATAACCTTTAGACATCACTCTAGTCATATCGTACATACTTGTTGTGGCAACGGCTTTAATGCGCTTGTCGGCTGCTGAAGCATTTAAAGCAAAACCTGAAAATCCGCAGATGCCTATAATTCCGATTTTTTCTCTGTTGATATTTTTTTGAAGACCTAAAAAGTCAACCGCAGCGCTAAAATCTTCTGTGTTTATATCAGGAGAGGCTACATTACGAGGTTCGCCGCTGCTTTCTCCTGTATAAGAGGGATCAAAAGCCAATGCTGCAAATCCGCGTTCTGCCATTTGGTTTGCGTATAAACCTGAAGACTGTTCTTTTACAGCTCCAAAAGGACCGCTTATTGCGATGGCAGAAAGCAATGTTTTGTCTGAGTTTTTTGGAACATAGAGATCACCTGAAAGGATAATGCCATAACGATTTTTGAAAGTTACTTTTTGGCGGGTTACTTTATAGCTTAATTTGAAAGTATAATGTCCTTCTGTTGTATTCATTTTCTTTTTATTTTGAATTGATGCTTTGTTTTGTGAGAAAGCCTGTCCGATAACTAGTAGAGACATGGAAGCTAATGCTGTTATTTTCATCTATTTAAAGTGTTTTAAATTACAGCTGCAAAATTAAAACGACACCATTAGGTGCCGTTAAAGAATATCAAACCAAAAGTTAAGAATTTCAAACCTCAATTTTTCTATGTGATTTTGGATTGGTTCTGGTATGTTTTTTAAAAAAGTTATTAAAATAGGTTGGATACTCAAATCCGAGTGCGTATGCAATTTCTGCGATATTCCAGTCTGTGTGCTGTAATAATGCTTTTGCTTCAGCCGTGATTCTTTCCGTAATATGTGATGTAGTTGACCTGCCTGTGATTTCTTTAACCGCTCGGTTTAAATAGTTGACATGGATGTTTAAGCTTTGGGCATAATCTTTTGCAGTTGTCATTCTAAGAGGGCTGTCGGCACTTTCTATTGGAAATTGTCTTTCTAAGAGTTCAAGAAATACAGAAGCAATCCTTGATGTCCCGTTTCTGGCTTCATTATAATTTTCTGAAGGCTGCAGTTTCAGTGATTCGTGTATAATTAAATGTATGTAGCTGCGTATGAGTTCATCTTTATACGTGTAATCGCTTTTCTGTTCTTCTATCATCTTTTGAAAAAGAGTGTTCAGAAACAATCGCTGTTCTTCTGAGATTTGGAGAACAGGCGTTCCGCCAATTCTAAAAAAAGGCGATTGGTGAAGACTCTCTGACCGTTCTGACTGTTTTAGAAATTCCTCAGAAAATAAAATTGTGTAACCGGTGTATGTGCTGGAAATTGTTTCCCATGAATAGGGTATATGTGGATTGCCGAAAAACAATATAGTGCCCTGCTGGTCAAAACTTTTGTCAGCATAATGAATTTTACTGTGTCCGGTAGTTAAGCATACTTTAAAAAAATCTTTTCTGCTGTAAATACGTGTTGCATTACTGTCATCTTCAATCTGAAAAGCTTTGAAACCTTTTAGTTTAAGTTCATTATTGAACTCAGAAACACTGCGAACTGTTTTTTCTTCCATTATGCAAAGTTAATAAAATCAAATATTTTCTGTGGTCAATTTCACTATTTCATCAAAACTTAGTACAGTACTACATCGAATCGAACCTAAACAAGGCAAGTCTTTCTTTATTGCTGTTTTATTTTGCACAAAATGATTTGCCAGGATTATCACACGAAAGTTAAAAACAGTAAAACATTGGCAAATTTCGCCCTAGCTTTTTGTGGCAAAAAAAGTATGAAGTCCAAAATCATTTTGTTCTCGCAGTACCACTCATTAGAGAGTGAAATAGGCCGCCTCATTTGGAGTGTAAGCCATACATATTGGAGTAAATGCCGCCTGTGTTTGAACCGGCAATTTTTACATTAGGCAGTTTTCTCATTATCGAAGCAAATAAATCTCCAGCGCTTACTGTTTTGTCATTCGTTTAGACTACTACAGGTTTTGTAAATTGAAAAACACCTTTAGGCTCGGTGCAGCATTTTTCAAGCTGCCCAAAGTCTTATATCCTCACTTTCGTACTTCAGTTTTTGTTTGCCTATCCACAAACTAGAAAATAATACCAGGAATAGTGGTGAAAAAGCACAAAAGTTCAGCTTATTACATAACGGGTCTTAGCTGTTGATGTTTCATCTGTCCTTTCTAAATGTCAACCCTGCAAAGTCAGCCACTTGCTGGCCATCTTTTTCATAGAAGCTAGCATTAAATCCTCCAAAACCCGCATTTATGCCACATGTAACGGTGCAGTTGGGTGCTATTACACGTAACGGTATAGACCTGGCACTTCCAAAAGTTGTAAGCTTCATCATCAAAACGCTGTCTTCCGATATATAAATTTCAACTTCTTTGAATTTTGTATCTCCAATTAGCATTTGATATCCGAAATGCCTGTATTTTCCTATCATTTTCTTCCATACAGAACGATTAACCTTTTTTAGTTTTAGTCCGTATTCGTACTCACGATCTCCAATTCTTTGAAATAAAAAATTTTCGTTATCAACTGTCTTAAAAACAAATCTTTTGCTGCTTCTATCCACTAAGCTGTCATTGGGAAATATTTCAACAGGCAGGAATTCATCGCTGGATAAAGGAGTAAGAAAATATTGTTTTTCACCATCAATAAGTTTAAGGCGGTCTTTTTCTAAAATGACTTTTATATAACCTTCTTCTTGAGCATAATTACCTAAATGCCTTTTCAGGCTGTGCTGGGATAATTTGATTGGAGCTGAAGAACTATGGATTTGTCCTGTTATGGGAGCAGGAAACAGGTCTCTAATATTCAATTGGTAATTGTTCAGGAAATTAAAACAGAATTCTTCCGCAATTGAACCACCTTCTGCCGAGTTTGTCATTACAATTACCGCAAATCTGCTTTTGGGAATCAATAGCAGTTTTGCTTGCGCAAAGCCGGCACTTCCAGCGTGGTAAACAGCAAAATTGGTGTCATTTTTAAACATAAACCAGCCTAGACCTTTTTTGTTGCTTTCAATAGGTACATTTTGGTTTTGCAGTGAAAACATTTCATGGATAGTTGAGGAATCGATTATCGAAGAACCTTCTCCGTTATAGGCTTTCATCAGGTCAATTGCATATTTGGAAAAATCGTTTATGTTGGTATAAATTCCACCGGATGCGATATCCCGCAATTCATATTCTTCCATTTCATTTCCACCCAGATAGATCTTCGAACGATATTTTAAACTATCCATTGCAAATCCGGATTGGCTCATTCCAAGCGGAGCAAGAATATTTTGATGGACGTAGGCCGCATAATCCTGTCTGCTTACTGCTTTCACCAAACTTCCTAAAATATTGTAACCTGCATTCGAATATAGACCTACCAAGCCTGGCGGATAGGTAATATAGGTATCATTGATATAACCTAATACGTCGGTGTACTTTCCAGATCCCAGATCTGAATTCTTCCAGATGTCTGGTTGAATACCCGATGTATGGGTAAGAACGGATCTTACCGTAATATTTTTTATATTGATATTTTTTGTTTTAGGTCTGAAATCGTTCAGATAGCTGTTTAATGGATTATTTATATTCAATAACCCTTTTTGCTTAAGCTGCATCACGCTTAACGCAGTAAATGTTTTGGTTATTGAGCCGATGTTGACAACCGTACGTGCTGTCATCGGCACTTTATTCATTTTGTCCGCGTATCCAAATCCATTTGACCAGATCGCTGAATCATTGGAGATGATTGCAGCACTTATACCAGCGATCTTTTTGTTTTGCTGTAGATTCTTATTAAAGAATTCGTCAGAAGATTTAATAAGCCTCTGAGTGACACTGATACTGTTATCTGTTTGTGCTTCAGTTTTAAAAAATAGAAAAAACACAAAAAGTATAATTGATAATCTAATTAATTTTTTGAATGACATCTTTATTTATGTTTCTGTGGTTTTATATAAAACTAAAGTTTGCGGTATTGCCTGCCTCGTGGATTTTTAGCACAAAACCGGGGTCGCAAGTGCGGTTCAATCGAAGTCCGAATGAAACTTTGCACAAATTTCCAATCGAAGCCGTTCAGCCCAGCTTTTAGCAGTACTTTGTTAGCTGCAGGCTTTATTTATTCTCAATTTTTTCCAAGCTAATTATAATTTTTTCATCTTTAGGAAGTAAATATTGTAAACGAACAAATCCCAATTGTTCATTGAAATATGATGTTAAAAAAGTTTTTCCAATTTTTGAAGAACAATTTGATCTTGTTTCAATAGTATTTACGAAACCAAATGGTAACATAATCTTTTTATCTTTTGAAGTGTTTTCATAAACACATTTCAAGTTTAATTTACCTTTCCAGGTAATGTCTTTTAATTCTTTCCAATGTTCGCCAATTTTTAAATTCCATCTGTATTTTTTAGATTCATTAGGTTTTACGTATGGAAATGGTGCAAATTGCAATATTTGGAAAGCATTCATTCGGAAAGGATGCAGCCAGACGTTTGTACTATTTTCTATAACACCGGTAAGCTCGCTGGTTATTGTTTTTCTATTAGAATTTAAATGGGATAAAATAATTTCTGTCTGGCTGTAATCTGGGTGGTCTTGGAATATTGGGCCTTTTGCTTTAAGTGTTTTGATACCCAATAGATCGATAGCATTATCATCTTTTGAATTATATTCTACTAGTGAAAAAGTACTGTCATTGTCAATTTTATATTTCAATGTATCAGTTCCTTTAATTAGTTGATATGTATAAAAGTATTCTTTATTGGACAAATATATTTTATTATCATAATTATAAGGATTTTCATTTTCATTATTTTGTGGATTCTCAATAAAAATACCTTTAGATGAAATGCAAGAATTCAGTAAAAGTATTAGAGCTAAAAAACTGATTAATCTTATCATTTCAGATTTGTATAGTGTTTATATAAATTTACGGATAACGGAAAAAGTATCAGCGAATTGCGGGCGAAAATGAGTGAAAAGTTCAGTTTTGACCAAGCAGAGCAAATGCTTTTTCTATGCAACTAACCTACAAAAAAATAGTGGAACAGAAAAATAAAATCAATTGCTTGAAATAATGTATTTTTTTAATTCAGATTAGGTTGAAATGAACCTTTACTATGTTCGGACCTGTCTTTTTAAAAATGCCGCCATTATTATTTTTTAATATTTATCAGAAATGGGCGCCGCAGACAAATGCCTGTATTTGGGTAACAAAAAGGCAGATCTTTTAAAATGGAAAAAGCGATACAACTCAGGTGGGAAAAGATCTGGATGCCAGAGAACAGCATACTATCCTAAAACTTAAAGGAAGCCTGATTTCCAAGGGCTGCACCGAGATTATCCACATTAAGAGCCAGGATGAGGATTTTCATATCAATACCTTTGAAACAGACAGCGGGAAACGCAATGAGGTCCAACAATATATAGCGGCCTTCATCGATCAGGAAAGCCTGCAGCAGGCCGTCAGGATAAAATAACCAGAGTCCGTTATGATATCGAGCCCGCCGGCCGTATGGCTGGCGGGCTTCCGATATTTAAAATGCAGCCATAAAAAAAGCCGATCATCATCGGCTTTCTTTTTTGGGTTTTCTTTTTTTCATGCGCTCCCTGATTTTGTATAGGTTCTCGGAAAGGAGCTGCAGAATCTTTTTGTGGTGCTTGGAGGGCTTGTTTTTCATTCCCCTGCACTGCAGGACTTCCATACGGCTGAGGGAAATTTCGATGGTTTCGACGGATTTCTCGTCGACCTTAGCGGAGAGCAGCAGCGAATCCTCTCTCTCGTAGTATTCGTTTGAGAATACGCAGTGGTGCAGGTCGTCGCCTTCGCGCATAAAATCCTTTATCTCTTCGATCACTGAAATGCTCAGTTTTCCATCCTGGAAGGACAGCCCGAAAAAGCGCTTTTTGCCGCTAGAGTACCTTTTCTGCGCCTTTTCGATTTCAAGGCGCAGGTCTCGGAGCTTTTTCTTTCTGAGCAGTTCCCTTTTTTTCTGCACCAGACGGTCGTGCGCTCCGCCGAGGTTTTGGGGGCAGACGTAAAGGGCGCAGGAAAGGTCTTTTTTGAAATACCGCAAAAGCTCCAGATAATCCTCCCAAATGGACACGTCCGAAATTTTATAGCTATTTCTGATTACGGTTTTGACCGCCTGCCAGTTTCGGCGGATGTCCTGCCTTGAAGCGCCTAGATAGTACTGCAAGACGTTCAGATGTCTTGATTTCAAAAGCGTTTCGGCTATGGGGTCGGACAGAAGCGATGAAAAGAGCAGATGCGGAGAGATGTCATACACCGAAGTCTTGAAGCCGTTTCGTCTGAGAACAGGAAGCACTTTGATTTTCGGATAGACCTTATAGGGATTGATGAAGTACTTGGCATTGCGGATGAAATCCTTTGGTTTTATTTCAAGGGGGGAATAGAATTTCCAAGCATCGAGTGTGCCTGCAAACACATTGGTGCTGAGCGAAAGCGTGCGCACCTCTCCCGCAGGATTAATCCAATGCTGCATGACTTCCTTGTGGAAATAGGTCGGGATGAAATTCTTTTTCATGTGCTTGCGGCTGATTATCATGCGTACCACCTGAAACCCCGCACAGCTGTCTAAAACGGCAAAATATTCAGTTTCCTTGAAATGCACCTGATTATAGGGCATCATTTTGAGCCTGCCTTGGCAGGCAGGACAGGCTGTGAACTTGCAGGCGCTTTTGCAGGCGGGCTTCCAAACGTGGGCGCAGTCAAGGCAGTGGAATTTTCCTCTTGAAAGCACGCCCCATTTCAGAAATATGTTCTGCTCCGCCCAAGCGAATACCTCGGGCTTTATGGGCGCAAGTGTGGCGCTTAGAGCTGCCAGCTGCTTTTCGATGTTGGTTTTGGGTATCATAGGTCAAAGAGTGTCAGGGCGGTCTGCACCGCAGGTTTTACGTCTTTCCTTACAGGGGGAGCGGTTTTGGTTTGGGCTTTCACAGCAGGGATTTCGGGCTGTGAGAAAAGGTCATTCACGGCAGGGGTCTGCACGACAGCCCTGCATGCGACAGGGGCAGGCGTGCCGATGGTATCATCGGTGTAGTATTTAACGGCCATGTCAAATATTTCCTGATTGTCAAAGGCGCACAAGCCCGTTTTTTTTACTTCGCCGAAGATGTAGTCCAGACAGCTTTCCAGATCCTTGGAAGCTTTGGCGTAATGGGGCGCAAAGGCGGTGTCGCCCTGCGCCAGATTGTTCAGATAGCCCTCTATGGCTTTTCTGAAATTTTCAGAAGCTTTCATATCAGTTGATTCAAGGTTGAGAATTTTTACTCAAAGAGTCTTGAATAAAGGTCATAGCAGTATTCCTCGAAGCAGAGCCAGCACACGAAAGTGTAGTGCGGTGCGCTGAACCTGTTTTCAATCGGTTCGCCAATGGCTTCTTCGAGTTCGGTTCGGATATTTTCCAAATCATCGATATGCTCGATGTAAAATTCCCTGCAGTCCGAGTGGTAGATAAACTCGGATATCATCCCACTGACGCACCCGCCTGTCTGCAGGTCGAGGAAAAAGGATTTGAGCTGTTCCCTGCGTTTTCCGCTGTAGGAAGTGATGCTTTTAAGTATTATCCCGTTAAAGGCATCGCTTACACGATACCCGCTGTAATTTGATTTTTTTAAGGCTTCCATGATATAGTATTTAGGCGTGTATACAATTTTAAATGGCTTGAATGGTCTAGAACGGCAGGTCGTCAGGGTCGTTTGATGCCTGCTGTTTTTTGGGAGCTTTTGCAGGTGCAGGAGCAGATTTAGTGCTGTCCGCCTGTGCAAATACCAGTATCTTGATGTCCGAGGTATGAAAGGTCAATGCGCCGTGCGCCTGGGAATCGTTTCCGATATAGACATTCATCCCGATGCGCCCGAATAGCTGCACGAGCGTTCCTTTTTTGAGCCACTGCGCCAATCCTGCGCTGAGCCAGTAGGAGCAGTCGATATAGGTTACAATCTTTTTTACCTCCGTGCTTCCTTTGGGTCTGTAGCTGTCATTGACCGCAATGGAGAAGTTAACCACCTCACGGTTTTCCTTTACCTTAAAAATTGAGGCATCCTTTACAATTCTTCCTGTGATTTCCATGATTCTGATTTTTAGATGAATACTTGTTACCATTTCTTTCCCCATGCCCCGCACTAAAATTTTTCAAAAGAAAAAACGGGAAAAAAGAAAGCAGAAGAACAGTGTCCGATGCCGGGCCGGAGTGCTATAAGTCCCGAAGGGCGGCGGAGCGGTTATGCGCATGCAGGGGAGGGCGGGCACTACTTTGGCTGCCCTTTTAACCCGTTTTGAATTGAAAAGTTCTTCCCTGATTTTTATGCATTTGAGATTCCGATCCAGAATGGCTACCTTAGCAGCCAGCAAAAAACAGGCAGCAGGCTTTAAAAGGATGGAACCCCAGCATTATATCAGACTCTCGCAGCTCAATGACCAGATCCATGACGCTATCCATTCGCGCTTCAGGGGACAGACGTATTGGGTGGTGGCTGATATCACCAGCCATTCCTTCAAGGCCGACAAAAAAATCCATTACTTTGAGCTGGTGGAGAAAGCCGAAAAGAACAGCGCCATAACGGCCAAGATCATGGGAAAGGCATGGGGAGAGGGCGCAGTGCACCTGTCGGACTTTGAGAAGAAGACCGGACAGCGCTTCACCAATAACCTGCATGTGCTGGTAAAGGTCAATGTGGATTACCACCCGCTTTACGGGCTGTCGGTAAACGTGCTGGATATCGATGCGAGTTTCACGCTCGGGGTCCTGGAACAGCAGCGCAATGCTACCCTTGCACGGCTTGTAGCGGAAAACGATTTTATTATCAAAACAGCGGATGGCTATTCCACGCTCAACAGCCGCCTGAAGCTGCCCCTTGCCATACAGCGGGTGGCTGTGATATCGGCAAGCAATTCGGCAGGGAATGAGGATTTCAGGCATACCCTTGAGCATAATAATTTCGGGTATGCTTTCCAGATTGACGACTATCATACCATAGTGCAGGGGGACAATAACGCCAAACTGTTTTTGAACAAGCTCATAGAAGTGTTCAATACAGGAATTCCCTATGACGCCGTTGTCATCACAAGGGGCGGAGGCGCGCAGTCGGACTTCCTTATTTTCGACAACTATCAGATCGGACGGGCGGTTGCCAAGTTTCCCATTCCAATTATAACGGGCATCGGACACCAGAAGAATGTGAGCATCACCGATATGATGGCCCATACGCACACCAAAACCCCGACCAAGGCGGCAGAGTTCATCATCGCCCACAACCGCAGTTTTGAAACTGGGCTGCTGTCGCTGCAGCAGCATATCGTAATCAAATCCCAGCAGCTTCTGCTGCGTCATTCCAAAGCGCTTGAAGAGCAGAAGCGGACTATTTCAAGAAATGCAAGGGAGCTTCTCTCCCTCTACAGGCAGCAGCTGGCCACAGCCAATCAGAGCATTGCATCGGACGCGAAAGACATCCTGCATGAGCACCAGAAGAAGCTTTCGCTGAAAGTCCAGATGGCCACGCAGGCATCAAACAGTCTCTTGCGCCGCAAGAGAAGCGATATCGATTATCTGGCCGAAAACCTAAAGCGCTTTACGTCAGGCTATCTGAAAGGCAGGACGCTTCATCTGGAGCATATGGATAAAAGCATAAAACTGATGTCCCCGCAGCATATCCTAAAGAAGGGATATGCGATCGTAAAAGCGAATGGCAAGATTGCAGGGACTGCCGAGAATATAAAAATAGGAGAGGATATTGAGGTGATCCTCCACGATACCCTGCTTAAAAGCACCGTTAAAGAAAAAATACAATATGATGGAAGAGACACTGACGTATGAATCGGCATGGAATGAGCTTTCTGCCATTTCAAAGGAAATAGAAAACGAGACCATTTCGGTGGACGAGCTTGCCGCCAAAGTGAAAAGGGCATCGGAGCTCATTGCCTTCTGCCAGGGCAGGCTCAAGGCTGCCGAGACAGAAGTGAGCAGGATTATAGACGGTATGGAGAACCAGAAGGAGGGATAAAGATCTGTTCTTTTATTCCAGCCATTTTCCATCAGCAGAATCATTCTTGCCAAAGGAATGGTCCGGATTTTCGTCTTCGAAAATATCAGATGGCCCATTGGAATGGACAGATTCTGCAAAAGGATCGGGAGCAGATTTCAGGCCTTCATAAATATTCAGGAATTCAGAAGGAGAGACGGAGTTTTCTTCAGAATCTGATGCGGGCTCCAGAAAGCGGAATGCAAAATCTATGGGCTTTTCCCTGTCCATTTCAAAAAAGTGCACGATGTACTGGTTTTTCTCCCTGTCCACAGCCTGGACCTTTCCTTTGTTCCATACGGGATGCATCACCAGATCGCCTGCTTTGAAAGCGGTGTCTGAACTGCCTGACAAGGATGCAGCAGCAGCCTTAGAAGCCTGAAAGATTTCAGGGGACAGCTTTCCTTTGCGCACATAAAATTCCTCCTTGATCTCAAAGAGGAACCTTGAAGGGTATTTGTTCAGCCCGGTGGTGAAATTGAAGCCTTCCGAGTCGGTCATGTAGAACCGCTTCTCGGCGCGCGTGACCGCGACATACATCAGTCTTCTTTCCTCTTCTATGGCCCGCTTTCTCCGTTCCTTGATCGATAGCGCGCTCGGCAGCACCCCTTCGGTGAAACCGCACAGGAACACATATGGGAATTCCAGGCCTTTGGAGATGTGGATGGTCATCAGGCGCACCTTGTCCTGATTTTCGGTATCCTTGTCCATATCGGTGTAAAGCGCTATTTCCTGCAGGTATTCCACAATGTTGACCGGTCCGTTGTTCTCTTTTTCCAGAAGCATCATCGAGCTTACCAGCTCCTTGATGTTCTCAAGCCTGTCGTCATCGCCGTCCTTGCGGTAGAGTTCAGAAAGCCCGCTTTTATCGAGTATGATCTTCACCAGGTCTGAGATCGAATTGCTTTGGGCATCTATTTTCAGATCTGCCACCAGAGAAAGGAAATCAGCAGCGCCTTTTTTGTTCAGTTCTTTGTCTTCTATATTGTTCTGCAAAGCCTGAAGCAGCGAAAGGTTCTGTTCATTGGCCAGAAGGCTCAGCTTTTCCAGAAACTTCTTTCCAAGCCCCCTTGCCGGATGGTTGAACATTCGCAGAAAGGAGAAATTGTCCCCCTGGACGATAAGCCTTAGAAAAGAGAGCACATCCTTGATTTCCCTGCGCTCAAAGAAACGCACCCCTCCAAAAATGGCGTAGGGGATGTTTTCCTTGATCAGGGCCTGCTCTATATTTCTTGAGAGATGGTTGGAGCGGTATAAAATGGTAATATCCGAATAGGCGGCGTTTTCCGTTTTCAGGATTTCCTTTATTTCGGAAGCCACCCAGAGGGTCTCCTCAAAATCATTCCTGCCGTGGAAATGCACCACTTCTACGCCTTCGGGATTGTCGGTCACCATATCCTTGTCCACCCTGACGGTGTTGTTTTTGATAATGTGGTTGCCGACCTTCAGGATATTGGGCGTCGAGCGGTAGTTCTGGTTCATGATGATGGTCTTCGTACCTGGAAACATCTGGTCGAATTCTACCAGATATTCGGGTTTTGCCCCGCGCCATTCGTAGATCGTCTGGTCGGGATCCCCCACAAGGAACAGGTTCTGATGCACGCGTGAGAGCATTTCCACCAGATGGAACTGGCTGTCGGAGCTGTCCTGCGCCTCATCCACCTGTATGTAGTGCAGCATTTGCTGCCACTTTAAAAGCACATCGGGATTGCTGTCGAGGATGAAAGCCGTAAAATGGATCAGATCGTCAAAGTCCAGCGCATAGTTGCGCTTCTGCTTGTCGAGGTACTTTTGATATACCTGGCTGGAAAGCGAATCCTTTTGATCGGGAGTAAAACTTTTGTTCTCCAGCATATAGCCCAGATAGTCCGAGGTGCTCTTCTGTTTGGATATGAATCGCAGCACCTGTTTGAAGGTCAGGTTTTTGGAATTGATGTCCAGTTCGGTGAACACCTCCCTTAGGATGGTTTTCTGGTCCTCGGCATCCAGTATAATAAAATTCTTGGGATAGTGGATTTTGTTGATCTCCTCGCGCAGGAAGCGCACGCAGAATCCATGATAGGTGGTGATAAAACTCACATCATACATATCCCCGATCAGCGCCTTGACGCGTTTTTTCATTTCCTGCGCGGCCTTGTTGGTGAAGGTCACGCAGAGGATATTGGAAGAGTTGATGCCCAGCCTGTCTACAATGTAGGCAAAGCGGGAGGTAAGCGCCTTTGTTTTTCCGGAGCCTGCGCCGGCAATGACACGCACATAGCCTTCGGTAGTCTTGACTGCCTGAAGCTGGTTGGGATTTAGATTTTCTAATATTGGATCACTCATGTTTAAATATTTAGGGCGGAGCGCCTGGGCTGATCAGGGTTCAGGATCCCAGATCATGGACCTTATTGCAGAACAATTCTGCCTGCCGCGGCAGATGCAAATTTAGGCAATAAATCGCAAGGGAGCATTGTCTTATAATTATGTAAGGCGGCTTGCTGATGATATAAGCCCAATCGGATTTTGTTATCGAGATTTGCTGTTCCAATTTAAATGCAGTTTATGAAAAATATAGTATGTCTTTTTTTCCTGCTGCTGGCATGCTTCTGCGGCACAGCCCAGCAGAACATACAGACCGACCGTCCTGACCAGACAGAGAATACGGCGCTGGTGCCCAAAGGAAGATTTCAGTTTGAGAGCGGTGTCAAGCACGAGCAGGCTTCCGCGGATGAACTGGAGGTTGAGCTGCCGGAATTCCTGGCCAGATACGGACTCTCCAAAAGAGTCGAGCTCCGCCTGCAGGGCCAGTTTATGTATGAAAAGGCCGATCGGGAAACTTTTGGCCTGCATGAGCTTCATGCCGGTGCCAAGATTAAAATCCTTTCTGAAAAGAACGGATTTCCAGCGGTGTCCCTGATGGGCCAGCTGCAGATCCCCGGCATTGAGGCCGGCTCATTCCAGACACATCATGCTGCGCCCGAAGTGCGGGTCCTGCTGCGTAATACCCTTTCTAAAAAAGTGGACCTTGGATATAATGCAGGGGTGAGATGGGATGCCAATACAATGCAGGCATCCTACAGCTACACGTTTTCGCCCAATATCAAGCTTTCTGACCAGCTGCATGCCTTTGTGGAAAGCTTTGGTGATTTCCCGGTCTCGCGCCATGGGCACCAGTGGGCTGACGGCGGTATGGCACTGCGTCTGGGAAGCGATCTGCAGCTTGATTTTTCACTGGGAATGGAGCTTACCAAAACAGAAGGGTATCATCATTTTTTTGAATCTGTGGGCGTTTCATTCCGTATCTAATGCGTTTTATGCTCCTTTTACCTGACGGAATGTAAGATTGATCCGTGGAAGCACGGCCCTTGCAGTCTTGGGCACCTGGTGTTCCCAAAAGGTATTGGTGCTTCCCGCCATCAGCAGGAAGGTCCCGTGATGCAGGGGAATCTCTATCGGTGCAATGTGTTTCAGGGTTTTATGGCGCAGACGGAACAGGCGGGTTTCCCCGAAGGTCACCGAAGCAATGTTCATGTTCTTATTGCTCGAAGAAGTCTTGTCGCTGTGCCATCCTACGCCGTCGCTGCCGTCCCTATAGAGGTTCAGCAGCACGGCATTGAAATTTATCCGCGTCTCATCCTCCACACGCTCTCTGATCTGGAGCAGTTCCAAGGGCCAGCGGGGATTGGATTTCCGCTCAGGCCTGCCGCTGTCGCCATACCAGGAGATCATGCGCGGAGCGGTAACCACCTTGTCATACATCGGCATTTCATATTCCCTCCACTGCGTGCCATGGTATAGCACATTGTAATAATGGTCGGACTCGGGTTTGCTGAAAAAATTATCAATCAGCAGCAGGTCGGCATCGGGGACGTCAAAAATTCTTCTGCCGCCGCTGCCCGATGAAAAAATTTCTGTGTCATCAAAAAGCATCATCTTCTTTTTTTTTTTAGTTCATACTCTGGCTGGGGCGTAAAGCCGAACCAGCCTGTCAATTACTCATTTTAAGCCTTGGAATATTGATTTCATGTTCCTGGGGATAGGGCGCTCGCTGGGTCATGCTCACATCTTCGCGTATTTTCTGCTGCGCCCTGTATTTCCAGTCGTTCTCATGTTCATAGCGCGGATCAGGTATAAAAGGCATTTTAGCCATCTTTGTGACGGTGATGGTCGGGAAATGGTAATCCACCTCTACACTGCCCAGCAGCAGGTAGCAGCCTCCTCCCTGAAAAGGGTATTTCGCGAGGCTGTCGGTAAAATGCGCCGTATCAAAAAGTTCGCCCTGGGCATCTATCCAGGTGCCGAAATACATAGCTCCCATTTTTGTGGGCACATGCTTTCGGGAGATCAGATAGGCGAGCATCCGGACCTGCTTCTTATGATGGACCAAAAGGTCTTTTGCCATTACATTTCCCCTGAAAGGGGTCTGAAGCAGGTCAAAAGGGGAGCAGGAGACAGGAAAGCCCAGAAGTTCGATCTCATCAAAGGCATCCTCAAAAGCGGAGCGTTCGAGCTCAGGCAGTACAAATTCCTTGACCGGCTCCTCGAGCAGCATAGGAGCACGGTTCTCCGGCCTGAAGTCCACCAGGATAAGGCGGGCGATGACCAGCAGCTGGTTTTTTGTTTTGCCGGTGAAATGGAATGCGCCGATGAAAATCAGGATCTGTATGCCCTCTATGCCAATGGGCACCCGGTTGATAAAATCCTCAAGCGACCTGTAAAGCCCGTTTTTTTCGCGTTCCTGCTGGATCAGAAGGGCTGTTTTGGATTCCAGCCCCTGCAGGTGCATGAAACCCAGATAGACATCAGAACCATAGAGCGTGGTTTCAAATTCGCTTTTATTCACGCAGGGGGTGTGCACTGCCGCGCCTGACATCCTCGCCTCGTGCACATAGACTTCAGTGCGGTAGAAACCTCCCTGATTGTTTATAACGGCCACCATAAATTCAATGGGGTAGTGCACTTTAAGATAAAGGCTCTGGTAGCTTTCCACTGCATAGGAGGCCGAGTGCGCCTTACAGAACGAATAGCCTGCAAAGGACTCTATCTGGCGGTATATTTCCGTGCTCAGCGCCAAGGGGTGCCCCTGGGCGGCACAGGACGCAAAGAAGTTGTCCTTTACCTTCTGCAGTGCCGCCTTGGAACGCCCCTTTCCCGACATGGCACGGCGCAGGATATCGCCGTCTGCCGCTGAGAGCCCTCCATAGTGCTGGGCGATTTTGATCACATCCTCCTGATAGACCATAATGCCGTAGGTTTCACCGAGCTGCTGCTCGAACACCGGATGGAAATATTCAAACCTGTCGGGATGATTATGCCTGAAGATGTATTCCTTCATCATTCCGGACTGTGCCACTCCGGGGCGTATGATGGAGGAAGCGGCCACGAGGGTCTTGTAATTGTCGCATTTCAGGCGGCGCAGCAGACCGCGCATGGCGGGGCTTTCGATATAAAAACAGCCTATGGTCTTTCCCATTGACAAATAGCTGTTGCAGTTTTGTTCGTCTTTTGAAATGGCGGTATCACGGATGTTGAGCCGTATGCCGCGGTTCTTTTCAATGAGCTTTACGCTGTCATCAATATGCCCGATCCCGCGCTGGCTCAGGATGTCGAATTTTTCAAGCCCGATATCTTCGGCCGTATGCATGTCGAAAAGCACTATGGGGAACCCCTTCGGGGGCATCTCCAGCACAGAATAATTGGTGATCGGCTCTTCAGAAATCAGTATGCCGCAGGAGTGCATGCTTCTCTGGTTGGGATATTTCTCGAGCATCATCCCATACTGCTGCACTTCGCGGACCACTTCATTGGATGGGTGCAGCGCCATAGGGTTTTTCGCCAGCGCATCGAGCTCTTCCTTTGGAAGACCGAAGACCTTGCCGACCTCGCGGAAGATAGAGCGGTATTTAAATTCCACATTGGTGCCGCAGAATGCCACATGATCATGACCGTAGCGTGAAAAGATATATTCCAGGATCACGTCCCTTTCCTTCCAGCTCCAGTCGATATCAAAATCAGGAGGACTTTTGCGGTTGAGGTTCAAAAAACGCTCAAAGTAGAGATCCAGCTCCAAAGGGCAGATGTCGGTGATCCCAAGGCAGTAGGCAATGATGCTGTTGGCGCCGCTGCCGCGGCCAATATGCAGAAACCCCTGGGAATTGCTGAACCGTATAATATCCCATGTAATTAGAAAGTAGCCGCTGAATCCCAGCTGGTCGATTACCTTAAGCTCCCGCAGCATTCTAGATTCTGCCTCTGCATTATGGGCCCCGTAGCGCCATTCCAGTCCCTGCCGGGCCAGTGTGGTGAGAAGCTGCAGGTCGTCCTTTCTGCTGCTGGTGTAGAATTTCTTATTTTTCGGCGTTTTGAAATCGAATTCAAAACGGCACTCTGTAATGATCTTTTCTGTATTGGAGATGATCTGAGGATATCCGTCATAACATTTGAGGATCCTGTCCAGACCAACCATGACTTCTGTCTGCCGGCAGTAATCTGCCTCGGATAGGCGTGAAAAAACAACATTCAGGTCTATCGCCCGCAGGATCTTGTGCAGCCTGTATTCGGTTCTGGTGCGGAAGGTTACCGGCTGGAGCACCACCATTTTGTCTATTCTGGTCTTCCAGCCCGAGATGGCCAGCACAGGGCGCTGTTCGGGGCGTATGCCTATAAATTCATGCTCTTTCAGAACAGCCGGCACATTTTCTAAAGGATAGATGACAAAGACATTTTCAAAATCGGGGGCAGCTGAAGGAAGTTCTGTTCCTTCAAAATTATGGCGGGTCAGAAAACGGTTCATTTCGGCAAGGCCTGCTGCATTTTTGGCCAGCCCGATATAACGGAGTTTGTGCCCTGAGCGGAATTCCATTCCTGCAATGGGCTTGATCCCCGCAGCCTGGCAGCCTTTTATAAAATCGTAAATCCCTGTCACGGTGTTGATATCGGTGAGTGCCATAGCGGTGAGACCCAAAGCGGCGGCTTTGGATATCAAATCCTCAAGCGGTATGGTGCCATAACGCAGGGAGTGGAAGGAATGGCAGTTGAGATACATGTTTTTATTTTCTGCGTTTTAAAATTTCGTCCTTGCTGTTGGGTTTAAAAGAAGCGCCGGCGCAGCGCATCACTGCATCAAACCCGTAACGGTTTTTCATGCGGTCCATAGCCTGGTAGAGTGCGAGCATTTCTTCGGTGTCATTGAAAAGGTCGATCTGGCAGGTTCCCCGCACCAGTCCGCTGAAACGCACGCCGATCAGGCGAAGCCTCATTCTGCGCTGGTAGAGCTTTTCGAAAAGATCCGCTGCAGTTTTTGCCAGTATATGGTCAGCTGAGGTATACTGGACCCTGCACTGTTTGGTTTCCGTATCAAAATTGGCATACCGGATCTTGACGGTCACTGTCGAAGTGAGCCACTGTTCGCAGCGAAGCTGGTAGGAAAGTTTCTCGACCATGCCTTGGATAACCCTTCCAAGCTTGTCGGTGTCGATGGTATCCTGGGAAAAGGTATGTTCGGTGGAAATCGACTTTCTTTCGGTGTAAGGCTCTACTGGACTGGTGTCAATACCATTGGCTTTTTTCCAGAGTTCGATCCCGTTCTGGCCGATCATGCGCTGCAGCGCTTCGGCAGGCATTTCAGAGAGGGTTTTGATGGTGCGGATGCCGATGCGGGAGAGCAGCTGGAAGGTCTTATCGCCCACCATAGGTATTTTGCGGACCGAGAGCGGATTTAAAAAGGACTGCACCAGATGTTCGGGGATTTCAAGGTTCTGCTTCTGTTTGCCTTCCCCGGTTCCGATTTTAGACACCGTTTTGTTGACCGAAAGGGCAAAGGTGAGGGGAAGGCCTGTTTCCTTTGTGATGCGCTGTGCGAGTTCATCGGTCCATTTATAGCTTCCGTAGAACTTGTCCATCCCGGTAATGTCCAGGTAAAACTCGTCTATGGATGCTTTCTCCACTACAGGTGCCTTTTCCTGGATTATTTCGGTCACCTCATGTGAGAGCCTTGAATAGAGTTCCATATCTCCCTTCATGACTTTTGCCTGGGGACAAAGTCTGAGCGCCATCTGGATCGGCATAGCCGAGCGCACCCCGAAACGCCGCGCCTCATAGGAGCAGGAGGCCACAACACCTCTTTCCCCTCCGCCGATAATAAGAGGTATGCCGTCAAGCCCAGAATTGGCAAGCCTTTCGCAGGATACGAAAAACGTGTTCATGTCGATGTGTACAATAGCCCGGTTCATAATCTTAATCATTTTATACACATCAAAATTAGTACAGATGGTAACATTTTTAAAAAATAAAATGTTCCAAATAGTAACAAAAATTAAAACCCCTTATTTTAAAGGGATACAAAAAGCGGATTTTAGTGCCAATTATCCTTTATTCAGAAATTACAGCGGCATAAGACATCCCGAAAAAAAATAGAATCTTAGTGCTGATTCCTGTTTTTTATTGCAATTTTTTCAGCGGATTATGTTAACGGCTTTCAAATTTTTAGTTAATTCTATGTTTTACAGTGTTTTATTTAAAATGAATACGTATTTTTGTATTTTAGTAACCGTTCCACGAATATAATTCGATCGTTTATCGATTCACATAGGTTTATTTATGATAAACGTCTGATTATCCTTAGATTATTGTCTTCTGTTAGTGTCCTAAACTAATACGTCATGACAGCACCTAAAAGCCCTCAGAAGTTTATATATATAGCAGATGATGATGAAGACGACCGAATGCTCTTCCTAGATGCCCTGATGGAATTGGACCATCCTTCTTCCGTTAAAGAGGCCCAGGACGGGCAGGAACTTATCAATGCCCTTTATGATTCCATAAAACAGCTTCCTGAAATTATTTTTCTGGATATCAATATGCCGGGCAAGAGCGGTTTTGACTGTCTAAAAGAAATACGCACCTCCCAGCAGGATTTCAAGCATATCAGAGTGGTTATGTTCTCTACCAGCAGGAACCAGGCCAATATCGATCTGTCCTACGAACTCGGCGCTGATTTTTATGCCGTAAAGCCCAGCAGCTTCCAAGGCCTGAAGGACATGCTTAAAAGAATATTTGAAATCGACTGGAACAGCGTTCCGAAAAACCAGCATGAATTTCTGCTCTGTTAGGCAGAACATAGTATTACACCTAACTTAATGCCTGTTTTAAACTGCCGGAACTGGTTTGTTTCGGAGAGGATAGGCAATTCATGGAAGTCCGGTATTTATTAATGTTTTTAGAATCAATTGAAGCAGAAACAAACAGCTGTTGAGCCCGCGTGCTTATCTGAATTCTTTGATATTGAAACGCCATTGGGAGAGGTTTCAATAAAATTCAAATTATGATAAAGCGGAAGATTAAACTGTAAACGTTTTTTCCGCACGGCCTGTAATTTTGCTTTAGTTTAAAAATTAAAGAGTGTTTAAATGAAAACGAAAAAAAAGAAAAAAATACATACAATAGAGAAGGCGCAGGATTCCATAAAAATAAAAAGCATGATCATCAATGCCATGGTTTTTTCAATACTTTCTTTTATAGCAGTGCTTCTTATTACTGAAATTGCCTAAAAACTTTTGCGCTGCGGGCAGTGACACAGCATCTATAAAAAAGGACCTTATGCTTCCATTTTCTGTTCCTCTGGAGCGGTACGCTTAACGAGCTGGTAAAAATCCCTGAGATGCCACCAGGCTGGGCACATTTCCAAGGGACCGTTAAAGGTCCTGATCCCTGTATAGCAGCTTTTTAAAAAAAGCTGCGAATCTGTAATCTTTGCCCATGGTTTCCACTCCACTTCCAAGGGCGGCGGCACAGCATCAAAATATCGTTTAATTTCTTCTGGATTCATAGGACAAAATTAACCAAATAATTTATGTCTGTCAAGAGCTGAAGGCTTATGAATACTGCAATACAGGCACTTTCTGGGCTGTGGTTTCTTCACTTGGCTGAGTGTCATTGAATTGACGCTTCAGCTAATATAAAATCTTTTAAATGGCTTATTGACGGTACAGAGTACAGGCATAAATGATTAAGCGTGGATATGTACAGATTGATAAGAAAGTTCGCGGGATCAGATAAACAGGGTGTTCAGGATTTCCGGTTTATGATCTGCGTAATGATCTGCCGGATCTGGTCATAATAGCTTTTATAAACCTGCATTTTTTTAGAAACATCATTATGTTCGTTCGAATAGGCTTCATAAAGATCAGGATAATTATTGATATGTTCAAATAAGTCTGTAAAATCCTGATGTGTATGGTTAATAATTTTTTGTATGATTATTTCAAGTTCATCACAATTTTCAATGTAAAGGCTCAGCCGGTAAATGTTTTTACAATAGTCCCCGATAAGTAAACTGTATCGGGCATGCAGGGAATTACTGACTTTAATTTCCTCATGATATCTTTCCAGACTAGATTCTTGGTCTTGAACTTTAGGCTCAATATTTGACAGCTGGTAATAATATTCCATTGTTATTCCTGATTTTATATACCCTGTCTGATTTAATAAAAGCATATATGCCAGTCTGCGTTCTTCAGCTATCAGATCGAATTTTAATTTTTTTAAATCGCTCTTGTCTTTCAGCCGATTTGAAACAAACTGCGACATAATTACAGCCCCGGCACCGGTACAGGTGGAAATGAAAGATAATATTAAAGCTCCCGTCATAGCGTATCGTTTGTAGTTTTTGTTACTGAATTTTGATTTATATGTTTATGTTATCAGCTTTAAATGTCTACTTATTATTTTGATTATATTTTTATAAAAGTATAAAAAGTGTTGAATTTATTTTCATCCCGACCCTTTAAAACTTATTAAATTAAGTCTAATTCTAAGTTCTGCTCCCGATAACGCTCTTTTAGAATTACAGCAAATACAGCATATGCAAATTTGAGCGGCTCAGCAACAAGAGATGAATCTCCAGAAATAAAAAATACAAAATGAGGAATCCCGTAAAAAAGTGATAAAAATCTTTCGTTTATTTACCATTTAAATTATGTAATCGATTACATCAGGCTGCTGGGAAATTATTAACCCGAGTGATAAATGTTTTTACATAACTAGATTATCATTGATGAAGTAGAGCCAAAAGATTAAGCCACATTACTTCAAGAAATAGAGGAACTACTTTTACTTATTATTTTAAAAAAAGAAGTAGAATCATAAAAAAAACATTCAGCAATGAAAAAAAATAAATATATAGCATTTCTCTTACTATTCTGGCAGAAATGAATATGCTTTTGTTAAAAAGGGTAGAGGAACTCACACTTTATCTGATCCAGCAGGAGGAAGTGAACCAAGTACAGACTAACGAAATTACTACCCTGAAAAACGAGAATGCAGCTCTGAAATTAATGCAGCAGAGAATAGCAGACTTAGAAAATCAGTTAAAAAAATAATCGTTTCACACTAAATATTTACAGCTAAAATGAATCAGATAATACTTTATGCATTCCTTTTTTTTTCTAATGTCATCTGTTATTCGCAGGATCTGTTCAGCGGCGGATCCAATAGCTGGATATTCCATACACCTGATGACGGAAGAACCACCCTGCATATTGCGCCTCTAATTGACAATGTTTACAACTTTGGTTATCAGACCATGTTTGATAATACTGGAAATGTCGTGTTCAGTGGCAGTATAGGTATTGGCAGCACTCAGCTGACTTCCCAGCTCTCAATTGGAATTAATCATGGGATTAAACTCTCGGTTGGGAATTCCGGATGGGCCAATCCAAATATAATAGTCACAGGTTATAATTATGATGTTGGGGATTATACGGACATCAAAGTTGCCGGTCATGCTGTAAATAATGCAAATATAAGAATCACGCAGTACGGTAATGTTGGAATTGGTACAATTACCCCGGCTAACAAACTAGATGTAAACGGAACGATTCACTCCAAGGAAGTGAAAGTAGACATGAACGGCTGGTCTGACTTTGTATTTAAAAAAGAATATAATCTGCCGACACTTGATCAGATTGAAAGGCATATAGCTGAAAAAGGCCATCTTGAAAATATTCCAAGTGAAGAAGAAGTTTTAAAAAACGGAATTAATGTGGGAGAAATGAATGCGAAACTGCTGCAGAAAATAGAGGAGCTGACTCTGTATATGATTGAAATGAAAAAAGAGAATGAGCAGATGAAGAAAGAAAATAAAAGGATAACAGACAAACAGACAGATTTGGAAAAACAAATTAAACACCTTACAAAATAAATATAATATGAGGAAATACTATTTACTGCTGGTGCTTTTGGCAGTACAATTAAATTTTGCGCAGAACACATTTCCCGGGACAGGGAATGTTGGTATTGGAACTTTAAGCCCTGTGAGCAGTCTCGATGTTAATGGAAACATCCAGATATCTAATTCTGTAATTCCAATGGGACTGATGACCGAATTGGGAGGTACAGCAACTCCTTTACTGAATATGAGTTTAAATTTCAGGGAGTACAATAAGAACAACATTTATATTGGAGGGGGCTTCAGGATTGATTCACGGGAAGACATGCCGCTTTTCCAATGGTTAAGAAGAAGGCCCAATATGGATAGTGAGGATGTATTTATGTCCATTGCAAGGGACGGGAATGTAGGTATCGGTGTCCTGCATTCAAACAATAAACTTGATGTGAACGGTACCATACATTCCAAAGAAGTAAAAGTAGATATGACAGGATGGTCTGATTTTGTTTTCAAAAAGGATTATAAGCTCCCGACACTTGAACAGGTTGAAAAACATATTGTGGAAAATGGGCATTTAGAGAATATCCCCAATACAGCGGAGGTGTTAGAAAACGGGATTAATGTAGGAGAAATGAATGCGAAACTGCTGCAGAAAATAGAGGAGCTGACTCTTTATATTATTCAACAGAATAAAAAAATCAATGCGCTGGGGACCGAAAATAATCTTTTATCGGAAAGGCTTTCTAAAGTCGAGCTGCAGTTAAATAAATGATGTACGGGTTTTAATGTTATTGCATTATCAAGTATGAAGTGAAAACATGCAGATTTTAGTTGATGTAATGCCGCCCTATGCAGAATCGAAAAATACGGGATATTTAAATTGAAAAATTTATTACGCTTATCTTTTGCATATGTTTATAACTTTTAATACTTGTATCTGCGGATACAATCTTTGAATCATACGATTCTTTAACCAATAATTCTTCCTTATTAATACAAATATTTATATGAAATTTATTACCTACTGCTGGTGCTTGATGGGTTTAATTATCAATGCGCAAAATACTAATATTTTCCCCGCGAGCCCTAATGCTTCTGCACTAATAGAATATGTAAATCTACCGGTCAGTCTCGATACAGGAGTGCCTACAATCAATTATACTCTTCTGTCAATTAAGAATAATGATATTGAGGTCCCTGTAACGGTATCTTATCATGCAGCAGGCATAAAAGTTAATGAAGTGCCCAGCTGGCTGGGAACAGGCTGGACTTTAAATGCAGGTGGCAGCATTTCACGTGTTATTGCAGGGCTGGCTGACGATAGTGATAACGGTTTTATAGGGGTAAATCAAAAAGGCAGACTCGTAAACCAAGCCTGGGATGCAGTTTATATAAGGAGTGCCAATAATAAAGTTTTAGATACTGAGCCGGATATTTTCTACTTTAATTTTTTAGACTTTCAGGGTAAATTTGTATTTAATGCCGATGGTGACATAGTGCTGCTGCCTCATCAGGAATTAAAAATTTTGCCTCCTTTTGGTCCTAAAAAAATAGATAATTACTGGACAATAATTGATGGCGAAGGAAACAAATATAAATTTGGAACCACGGTAGGTTCGATTGAAAAAATCGGGACTACTACTACATTTAATACAGGAGGAAATATAGATACTGTAACTTCTGCGCCTAGAATATCTTCATGGTATCTCTGTGAAATAGAAAGCGCAGCAGGAGATAAGATTACTTTTGAATATAAAAATGGCAGTTCTTATTCATTCGAGAGTAAATCAGAATCAAGGACAATGAAGTATTTTCCGGGAACTCCCATTATAAATTCTGTCCAATTTATAACCCAGACCAATACGGTTACCAATCCGGTATATCTGGATAAAATACTTTCTGCAAATGGATCTGTAAAATTTAATTCACTGTCGCTCCGTGAGGATCTGCTTAACAGTTACAAGATTGATAATATCCAGTTACTAAATAAAAACGGTGCTGTTGTGAGAAAAATCAATTTTAACCATAGCTACTTTTTGTCTTCAGGATGTACTCTGCCAGAATGTAAACGTCTAAAATTAGACGGGATTTTCCAGGAATCATCCCAGATAACGCAGCAGCTTTATCAGTTCCAGTATAATCAAGATGTGCTGCTGCCGAGCAGAATGTCGCCGCAGATTGATCATTGGGGGTATTACAATCAAAATGGTGAAACTATTTTTAATACTGGAAACACAACTAACAGGGCTCCAAATTTTCTTGGAACCAAAGCCAATATACTCCAGAAAATAATCTATCCTACCGGAGGAAGTGTTTCTTTTGATTTTGAATTGAATGATTTTGATGCTGCGGGGACAAACTCACCAACAGGCGGGCTGAGAATCAGCAGCATTACTGAAAATTTTAAGTATGGCACTCCATTATCCAGACAGTACATCTATAGAAAAGGAAATTCATCAGCCAGCAGCGGCACAAGTTATACAAATCCAAAATATACTTCAGAAGGGGTAGTCATCAGTGATGACGCAACCCATAACTGGAGTCTTTATAAGATGTCATCACATTCCTTACGACAGCTCTTTGATCTTAATGGTTCAAATGTAAAATACGGTGAAGTAAAAGTAAGATATCCAGATAACAGTTCTGAAAGTAATTTTTTTACCAGCTTTTCAACTAATCCCGATATACGAAACCAGGCTGATTACAGGCGTTATAGAACAGATATTAATAATCTGTATAGTGTTCTGAATATTGATCCCTTTGAAGAACCTTTTTCACCTCCTTCAGTAAATAATTTTAACGAAAGAGGCTTTCTAACCAAGAAAATTTATAAAAATAGTCTCGATAATATTGTGTATACACTTGAGAATACATACAAAAAAATAAATCCGGCCAATCAATATGTATCTTATGGATTTTCCATTTCACAATTTGCTTCGAACAGCAGCGGTACTGAACAGGTCTTTAATATTGGGAAATATACTTTAAAAAATGATATTTATGTACTCGATAAAACAAAAGAAGTGAAATATGATCTCAATAATTTAACAGCTGGTACTGAAATCACTACAGAATACAGCTACTCAACAGAGTTTCCAACTTTAAAAACAGCGGAAGTGATGACTAATAGTGATGGTAAAAAACATAAAAATGTATACCAATATTCTTTTGACTTATTAACTGAAAACGGTATGGCTGTATTAAAGCAGAAAAATAATATAATACATCCTGTAACGGAAAGCAGACTTGTAGACGAAACCGAGATTTATAATAAAAAAGTTTATTTCGATACGGCAGCAGGTTACATAAACAATGGAGGAATGCCTTTAATTAAAGAAGTGAAAGAGAATAAAGCCGGAGATAAAAATAATAACTTTATTTTTGAAAAGTACGATGCAGTAGGCCGTTTGCTGCAGTTTAAGCAGGCAGACAATGTATCGGTATCTGTTATCTGGGGATATAACAATGAATATCCAATTGCAAAACTTGAGAATATTGCCTACGATGAAATTCCGGCTGATCTGATTGTGCTGCTCAAGACAAAATCGAATGGTTTTATTCAAAATGAATTAATGGATGCCTTTGTAAGTTTGAGAAACAGCAGTACTCTGAATAAAGGGCAGATAACCACTTATACGTATGCTCCTCTGATAGGTGTCACTTCAATAACAGATCCAAAAAGCTATACTACATATTATGAGTACGATGAGTTTAACCGCTTAAAGAATTCTAAAGATGCGGCAGGCAATATCATTACAGAGACGAAATACAATTACAAACAATAAATTTTTGAGATATGAAAAAATATTTACTAATGCTGTTTTTCTCTTATGTTTATTGTTTTGGTTCTGAATCCCACAGGACAAATTCAACCCATGCCAATGCGCGTAATATACCGGGGCAGTATCCGGATTATTACCAGGAGATACCGTCCCGTAATTTAGTAGCCAGTAACGACCCCGGAGACAGTGCTTATGGATATATCGAAATTTCGAATAATTATTTAACGGTTAATTTTGAATCAGTCTGGAGCT
>Ga0308166_1000445_pt1 | contig 57458 bp, 55 predicted proteins | sample PhyCR2_2_FD_202137 | JGI IMG/M metagenome (GOLD analysis project Ga0308166, IMG submission 202137) | Phyllosphere microbial communities from UC Gill Tract Community Farm, Albany, California, United States - DLSLCC.R2 | ecosystem: Host-associated > Plants > Phyllosphere > Unclassified | place...
AAGCTGATCGGCCCGATCAAGGTCATGCTCGACGCTTACCAGGATGGTCAGCTGGACGCGGTGTACCTGTGCTACACCAAGTTCATCAACACCATGCGCCAGGAACCGGTGGTCGAGCAGCTGCTCCCGCTGCCGGCCGGCCACCTGAAGGCGGATGCCGGCGCCCACGCGTGGGACTACATCTACGAGCCGGACGCGCAAGTGGTGATCGACGAGCTCTTGATGCGCTACGTCGAAGCGCTGATCTACCAGTCGGTGGCCGAGAACCTGGCGTCCGAGCAGTCGGCGCGCATGGTGGCAATGAAGGCGGCAACCGACAACGCGGGCAACGTCATCGGCGAGCTGAAGCTGGTCTACAACAAGACCCGCCAGGCAGCGATCACGAAAGAACTCTCGGAGATCGTCTCCGGCGCGGCTGCAATCAGCAGCTAAGCCAGGCAAGCGACCTCTCGTAACGACATTAAAACTATATCTGAAGGAACGAACATGGCTGATGGCAAAATCGTTCAGTGTATCGGCGCCGTGGTTGACGTGGAATTCCCGCGCAACGCAATGCCGAAGGTGTACGACGCACTGAAAATGGAAGGCTCCGAACTGACCCTGGAAGTGCAACAGCAGCTGGGTGACGGCATCGTCCGTACCATCGCGCTGGGCAGCTCGGAAGGCCTGCGTCGCGGCATGACCATTCAAAACACCAACGCGCCGATCATGGTCCCGGTTGGCCAGGCTACCCTGGGCCGTATCATGGACGTGCTGGGCAACCCGATCGACGAGCGCGGCCCGGTCAACGCCGAGCGCACCGCGTCGATCCACCGCTCCGCACCGGTGTACGACGAGCTGTCGCCGTCGCAGGACCTGCTGGAAACCGGCATCAAGGTGATCGACCTGGTCTGCCCGTTCGCCAAAGGCGGTAAGGTCGGCCTGTTCGGCGGCGCCGGCGTCGGCAAGACCGTCAACATGATGGAACTGATCAACAACATCGCCAAGGCACACTCGGGTCTGTCCGTGTTCGCCGGCGTGGGTGAGCGTACCCGTGAAGGTAACGACTTCTACCACGAAATGGCCGATGCCAAGGTCGTCGATCTGGACAACCTGGGCAACTCGAAGGTCGCGATGGTCTACGGCCAGATGAACGAACCGCCGGGCAACCGTCTGCGCGTCGCGCTGACCGGCCTGACCATGGCCGAAGCCTTCCGTGACGAAGGCAAGGACGTGCTGTTCTTCGTCGACAACATCTACCGCTACACCCTGGCCGGTACCGAAGTCTCGGCACTGCTGGGCCGTATGCCGTCCGCGGTGGGCTACCAGCCGACCCTGGCCGAAGAGATGGGCCGCCTGCAGGAGCGCATCACCTCGACCAAGACCGGTTCGATCACCTCGATCCAGGCCGTGTACGTCCCTGCGGATGACTTGACCGACCCGTCGCCGGCAACCACCTTCGCCCACCTGGACTCGACCGTCGTTCTGTCGCGTGACATCGCTTCGCTGGGTATCTACCCGGCAGTCGACCCGCTGGACTCGACCTCGCGCCAGCTGGACCCGCTGGTCGTCGGTGAAGAGCACTACGCCACTGCGCGCGCCGTGCAGGGCACCCTGCAGCGCTACAAGGAACTGCGCGACATCATCGCGATTCTGGGCATGGACGAACTGGCGCCGGAAGACAAGCTGGTCGTCGCACGCGCTCGCAAGATGCAGCGTTTCCTGTCGCAGCCGTTCCACGTCGCTGAAGTGTTCACCGGCGCACCGGGCAAGTACGTTTCGCTGAAAGACACGATCAAGGGCTTCAAGATGATCGCATCGGGCGAACTGGACCACCTGCCGGAGCAGGCGTTCTACATGGTCGGCACCATCGAAGAAGCTGTCGAGAAGGCCAAGAAGCTGGCTGCCGGTTAATTCCGCTAGTCTCTTCAAAGGACACTTATGGCAAACACACTTCACGTAGACGTCGTTTCGGCCGAAGAGCAGATCTTCTCGGGCGAAGCCGAGTTCGTCGCGTTGCCGGGTGAATCGGGTGAGCTGGGTATCTACCCGATGCACACCCCCTTGATCACGCGCATCCGTCCGGGCGCCGTGCGCATCAAAGTGCCGGGCCAGACCGAAGACGAATTCGTCTTCGTGGCCGGCGGCATCCTGGAAGTCCAGCCGAAAGGCGTGACCGTCCTGGCCGACACCGCGATCCGCGGCGCCGACCTGGACGAAGCGAAAGCCCAGGAAGCCAAGCGCAAGGCGGAAGAGCTGATGCTGAACAAGGACTCGCAGATCGACTACGCCAAGGCGCAAGCCGAACTGGCGGCAGCGATCGCCCAGCTGGCGGCCATCGCCAAGCTGCGTCACAAGGGCCGCTGATCTTCAGCGTTTTCAAGTGATGACAAAGAAGGCAGCCTGCGGGCTGCCTTTTTTATTGACTGCCGTTCTGGAAATCCGGCTTCTCGTCCTCATCTAGCCTGGATCACAACGATGGCTTGAAAGGACGGACCATGAAACAAGAAACCGCAATCCTCGCCGGCGGCTGCTTCTGGGGCATGCAGGACCTGATCCGCAAGATGCCGGGTGTAATCTCGACCCGGGTCGGCTATTCCGGCGGCGACGTGCCGAATGCTACCTACCGCAACCACGGCACCCACGCCGAGGCAATCGAGATCGTGTTCGACCCGGAGAGAATCAGCTACCGGCGCCTGCTCGAGTTCTTCTTCCAGATTCACGACCCCAGCACGGCCAACCGCCAGGGCAACGATATCGGCGCCAGCTACCGCTCCGCGATCTTCTATACCAACGAAGCACAGAAAGAAGTCGCGCTGGACACGATCCAGGACGTCGACGCCTCCGGCCTGTGGCCAGGCAAGGTCGTGACCGAAGTAAAACCTGCCGGCCCGTTCTGGGAAGCGGAACCGGAGCACCAGGATTACCTGGTCAAGCATCCGAACGGCTATACCTGCCACTTCATCCGCAAGGACTGGCGCCTGCCGCATCGCGATGAGCGCGCCGCCTGAATCCTGGCGGTTTGTCTCATGATGAAAAGGAAGGCAGCCTGCGGGCTGCCTTTTTTGATCGCCAAGCCGCAACGCCCGTTCGCCCCATCGATTCGACAGCCCATCGGCATTGAACGCCAGCCATCGGATACGCATTGCCGGGTGTACTGACAGCTCCTATCTTGTCTCGACCACAACAACCGAGAGAGAAGGAGCCGTCATGTTCAAGCCGTCCCCCGTCTGCGCCGCCATTGCCGTCCTGCTGGCAGCGCCCCTGGCCTACGCCGCGCCCGATTCCAGTCAGGATGTCGCCGCGCGCATCGACCAGGTGCTGTCCGCGACGTATAAACCCGATGCGCCGGGCGCCACCGTCATCGTGGTCAGGGACGGCAAGACCATCCTGCGCAAGGCTTACGGGCTGGCCGACCTCGAGCGCAAGCAAGCGCTGGCGGCCGACACGCCGATGCGCCTCGGTTCGATCACCAAGCAGTTCACCTCGACCGGCATCCTGATGCTGGTCGACGAGGGCAAGATCAAACTGGACGACGACATCACGGTTTACCTGCCGGACTATCCGACCCAAGGTAAAAAAATCACGATCGAGCACCTGCTGACGCACACCTCGGGCATCGTCAGCTACACCGGCAAGCCGGGTTATGGGACCTTCATGCAGAAAGACCTGACGGTGCAGCAGATGGTCGCCAGCTTCAAGAGCGACCCGCTCGATTTTGCGCCCGGCTCGCGCTACAAGTACAACAACTCAGGCTACTTCCTGCTTGGCGCGATCATCGAAAAGGTCTCCGGCCAGACCTACGACAAGTTCGTCGAGCAGCGCATCTTCGTGCCGCTGGGGATGACCCGCAGCGCCTATGAGGGGCACGAGCGCGACAAGGCGCCGCGCGCCCAGGGATATACACGTGCGCCCGAGGGCTTCCAGCCGTCCAAACCGATCAGCATGACGCAGCCGTATGCGGCGGGTTCGCTGGTGTCGACCGTCGACGACCTGGCGCGCTGGGACGCCGCCGTCAGCAGCGGCAAGCTGTTGAAAGCCGCCAGCTGGCAGCGTGCCTTCACACCCTATGTACTCAGCACCGGCGCCAGCACCGGATATGGCTATGGCTGGGAGAGCGGCACGCTGCGCGGCGCGCAGATGATCGGCCACGGCGGCGGCATCCCCGGTTTCAACAGCTTCGCGCTGCGTCTGCCGGCCGAGAAGCTGTACGTGGCGGTGCTGAGCAACGCCGATTCCGGCCTGGCGCCGGCCAGCGAGGCAGCCTATAAAGCGGCCGCGATCGCGCTCGGCAAGCCCTTCCCGGACTACAAGGAGCTCAAGCTCGACCCGAAAGTGCTGGATGCCTATGCCGGCGTCTACCGCGTTGAGGGCAGCGACACCCGCACCGTGCGCCGCGACGGCGAGCGCCTGGTGCTGCAGCGCGCCGGCCGGCCGCCGGTGACCTTGCTGGCCTATTCCGAAACCGGCTTCTTCATCCCCGACTCGCTGCAATCCTTCGAATTCAGCCGCGATGCCCAGGGCAAGGCGAGCCAGCTGGTGGTGCACAACCCGACTTCGGACCAGATCAGCGCGCGCATCGGCGATGCCCCGCCGCAGCGGGTGGCGGTCAAGATCGACCACGCCAAGTTCGATGCCTACACCGGCCGCTACCAGCTGGCGCCGAGCTTCGTGATCGAGCTCACCCGCGACGGCGACCGCTACTGGACCCAGGCCAGCGGCCAGGGCAAGGTCGAGGTGTTCGCACTGAACGACAAGACCTTCTTCTCGAACGTGGTGGATGCGGAACTGCGCTTCGACGATGCGAACCCCGGGCAGATCGTGCTGGCCCAGGGCGGGCGCGAACTCAAGGGCGCGAAGCTGCCGTGATGGAGGCTGCGGCCGGTGCAGACTGCTCTTGCGCCAGCCGCAGCGCGACCTTGTGCCTGAAATAGCCATCCTGTACGTAGCGGTACAGATTGGCGCCGGGGCACACGGTCTGCTTCGAGAAATCGCGGTGGCTGGCGATGTGGTCCAGGGTCACCCCGTATTTTTTCGCCAGCAGCGCCATGAGTCGAACGACTGCATCCAGCTGCTGCTGGTTCGGCTCGACTTCCTCGAAATTTCCGACCACCTCGATCAGCGCATGCCCGGTCGGGTCATATTCGGTATTGGTGTCGCCGGCGTAGTCGATCTTGCGTCCCTCGAAGATCTTGCCGTCGAGGTCGATGATGTAGTGGTAGGGGATGTCCAGCCAGTGCTTGGTGTTGCGCGACCAGGTCTGCAGGTTGCGCAGGTACTGCTGCGGATCGGTGCCCGGCTTATACGGCTCGCCCTGGTGGTGCAGCGTGATGTGGGTGATGGTGTGGCGATGCGCCTGCGCGGCATCGGCCGGCGTGCCGCCCCAGGCGCTGACCGGGACGATATCCTGTTCGACTTGCGCGAGGCTCTGGGCGGAGCCGGAAGCGGAAGCTAACAGCAGCAGGGAGAATGCAAAAACAGGGCGGAGAGTCATGTGCGGTGTCATGCGCCGGAGCGCCATATAAAACTGATAAGCTAGACGTGACCATAACATAGCGAGCCCAGCATGCGAACCATCGAACAAATCCTGCATTCCGCCAAGACCGTGGCCGTGGTTGGCCTGTCGAACAAACCCGAGCGCGCCAGCTACGAGGTGGCGGAATACCTGCAGTCGCAGGGTTACGAGATTTACCCGGTGAACCCGGCCTACGCCGGCCAGGACATCCTCGGCCGCACCGTCTACGGCACCCTGCAGGAGGCCGCCGACGAGCTGGCCAAGGATGGCCGCCGCATCGACGTGGTCGACGTGTTCCGCAAGGCCGAGGACGTGCCGCCGGTGGCCAAGGATGCGATCAACGTGCGCGCCAGCACGCTATGGATGCAGCTCGGGATCGAGAACCAGAAAGCGGCCGACCTGGCGCGCGCGGCCGGCCTGGAAGTCGTCATGAACCACTGCATGCTGGTCGAGCACCGCAAGCTCGGAGATCAGGCATGAACGCCCTCGAGCGCTTCCGGGCGCCGAAGAACCTCAAATTGCGCGACGAGGATGCCGGGCTGACGCCGCTGCGCGAAAAGAACGGGAACGGCGGTGCCAAGCAGCGTGAGCGAGCGCTGACTAGCGAGCTGATCGGCCAGGTAGCCCACTTCCAGGAAATGCTGTTCGCCAGCCGCAAACAGAAGCTGCTGCTGATCCTGCAGGGCATGGATACCTCCGGCAAGGACGGCACCACGCGCGCGCTGTTCGCGGAATCCCAGATCAGCCCGATGGGCTTGCGGGCCACCGGCTTTGCCGCCCCGAGCGAACGCGAACGGGCCCACGATTACCTGTGGCGGGTGCATGGCCACGTGCCGGCCAATGGCATGATCGCCGTGTTCAACCGCAGCCATTACGAGGACGTGCTGGTGCCGCGCGTGCTGGGCGACATCGACGGCAAGGAAACCAAGCGCCGCTACGCCCAGATCCGCGACTTCGAGCGCATGCTGGCCGAGACCGGCACCACGATCATCAAAGTCTTCCTGCACATTTCGAAGGACGAGCAGAAGGAGCGCCTGCAGGAACGCCTGGACGACCCCGAAAAACACTGGAAGTTCGATACCGCCGACTTGGTCGCGCGCACAGAATGGGACGCTTACCAGCGCGCCTACGAGGATGCGATCACGGCCACGAATGCCGACCACGCGCCCTGGTACATCGTGCCGGCCGACTCCAAGACCCACCGCAACCTGATCGTCGCCAATCTGCTGCTGGAGACCATGCAGGGCATGAAGCTGTCGTGGCCGGCGCCGAAGGCCGACCTCGACACGGTCAAGGTGGAATAGAATGGGGTTTCATTAACCTTTTACTCTTTCGCCGCCATGTTCAAGACCACCGTCCTGCTGCTTTCCCTCGGCGCCGCCTTCGCCGCCACCGCGCCGGCCCAGGCCCAGAGCGCATCCAGCGCACCGGCACCGGCCGCCGCCGCATCGGCATCCTGCCCGGCCGTACTGAAGCACACCTTCAAACGCCTGCAGGACGAGGCGCCGCAGGACCTGTGCCAGTACAGCGGCAAGGTGGTGCTGGTGGTAAATACGGCCAGCTACTGCGGCTATACCCCGCAATACGAGGGCCTGGAAGCGCTGTACGCGAAATACGCGGCGCGCGGCCTGGTGGTGCTGGGCTTCCCGTCGAACGATTTCAAGCAGGAGTCCGAGGACGCCAAGAAGATCGCCGACCTCTGCTACAACACCTACGGCGTGAAATTCCCGATGTTCGCCACCACGCCGGTGACCGGCGCCGCGGCGAATCCGCTGTACGTCGACCTGATCAAGGCCACCGGCAACCAGCCGAAGTGGAATTTCAATAAGTACCTGATCGACCGTAACGGCAAGGTGCTCGACTACTTCCCGAGCAAGGTCACGCCGCAGGATCCGGCTTTGGTCGCGAAGATCGAGCAAGCCTTGGGCGGCTGAGTCACCCGCCGCGGCGGATGGTCGCGCGCAGCGGCCCGCGCAGTGCATTGCAGACCACGATCTCCTGGGCACGCGCCAAAGTCTCGCGCGAGATCGGGCATTCGATCGCGTTCCACGCCGGGTCTTCCAGCAGCAGGGCACGCATCACGCCGGGCAGCACGCCCGAGGACAGCGGCGGCGTGTACCAGCGGCCGCCCACGCGCACGAACACGCTGCTGCGGCCGCCCTCGGCCAGTTCGCCGTGTTCGTTGAAGAACAGGGTGTCGAAGGCGCCCGCGCTTTCAGCCTCTTTCCAGGCGGCGTCGTAGCGGCTGCGGATCGTCGTTTTATGGCGCGCGAACAGGGCATCGGATGCGACCGGCTCGCTTGATAGCAGCACCTCGACCGGCCCATTCAATGGCGCCAGCGGCGCCGTGTGCACCACGATCTCGCCGTCCGGCTGCAGCGCCAGGCGCAGGCGGTGCGGCGTTGCCGGCGCCAGCACCGCGCAGGCGGCGATTGCGCCCGCTCTCGCCAGCTCCTCGGTGAAGGGATAGCCGAAGTAGGCGGCGGACGCCCGCAGGCGCGCCAGATGGCGCTCGAGGTGGCGGCAGCCCTCTTCGCGGGTGGCGTACATCGTCTCGAAGATCTCGAAATCGTTCGGCATCCCGGTCAGGAAGCCAGCCTTCAGGCGGCATTCGGCGTACTCGCTGGCGGGATCGCTGTCGTAGACGATACCGGCGCCGACCCCGAGTTCGCCGTGGCGTACGCCGTTGTGTTCGGGCTGCAGCACCAGGGTGCGGATCGGCACCGACAGACAGAAGTCGCCAAAGGCCGCGCCATCCCGCGCATTGGGCGCCGGCGGATCGATCCAGCCCAGCGCTCCGGTGTAGATGCCGCGCGGCGCCGGTTCCAGCTCGTGGACGATCTCCATCGTACGGCGCTTGGGCGCGCCGGTGATCGAGCCGCAGGGGTACAGGGCGCCGAAGATGTCGTCCAGGCTGGCGCCGTCCGCCAGCTGGGCCTGCACGGTGGAAGTCATCTGCAGCACGCTGCTGTAGCGGCGTACCTCGAACAGGGCCGGCACGCCGACGCTGCCGGTGCGCGCGATCCGTCCGAGGTCGTTGCGCAGCAGGTCGACGATCATCAGGTTTTCGGCGCGGTTCTTCGGATCGGCCGCCAGCGCCGTGCTGCGCACCGCATCCAGTTTCGCATCGCCGCTGGCCGGCGCCGTGCCCTTCATCGGGCGCGCCAGCAGGCGGCCGGCGTCGTGACGAACGAACAGCTCCGGCGACAGCGACAGCACGGCGCGGCCGTCCGGCAGCCCGATCAGCGCGCCGTAGGGCACCGGCTGGCGTGCGCGCAGGCGCGCGTACAAGGCGTAGATCGAGCCGAAGGCATCGAAGCGGATCCGGTAGGTGTAGTTGACCTGGTAGGTGTCGCCGGCCGCGATGTAGTCGCGGATGCGTTCGATGGCGCGCGTAAAGCCCGCTTCGTCGACGTTGCTGCGCACATCGGCGATGCCGGCCGGGCCGCTGGCGGCGCTGCGCTGCGCCAGCCAGGCCGCGACTTCCTCGCCCGACAGCGAGTCATAGCCGCGGAACAGCAGCACCTGGGCCAGCGGCGTGTCGCCGGCGCTGGCCGGCACGATGCCGAGCAGCTGCTCGCCCAGTTCATAGGCCAGCACCGGCACCGCGTACAGGCCGGCCGCCAGCGCGTCCCGCAGGCGCGCCAGCAGCGCCGGCCATTCCTCGACCGTGTGGCAGGCCAGCATGCCGGCATAGTCGCGGTACAGGCGCGAGCGCGCCGGCGGATTCGCGTCCGGACTGGCGTCGTCGAGCAGGGCGAAGATGGCGCTGTGGTTCATGGTGCGATAAAAAGCTCAGGCGGCGAGAAGCAGGGACAGCTGCAGGCCGCTGCTGTCGGCCGGGTGCTGGCGGAAACCGCTCTTGGCGAAACGGTGCCAGCGCCCGGTCACGTAGGACACCAGCAGGCTGGCGCGCGCGGCCACGTCTTCTTCGCGGCCATGGCCTTGCGTGACGGCGATCCGCAGCGCGCCCTTGAACGCCAGTTCGACCTTGTCGTAGAACTGGTTCATGCGCAGCTGCAGGCGCTCGTCCTCGCCGACCAGGGCGTCGCCGATCAGGACCCGGGTCATGCCGGGATTGTTGGCGGCGAAGGAGAGCAGCATCTGCAGCATCGCATGGGCTTGCGCCACGCCGTCTTCCTCGCGCTCGACGATCTGGTTGCACAGGCCGAAGACCGTCGATTCGATGAATTCGATCAGGCCTTCGAACATTTGCGCCTTGCTGGCGAAATGGCGGTACAGCGCCGCTTCCGACACCGACAATTTGGCGGCCAGCGCTGCGGTGGTGATCTTCTCGCCCTTCGGGTGTTCCAGCATCGCCGCCAAGGCTTGCAGGATCTGCAGTTTACGTTGGCCCGGCTTGGTGCTTGCCATGTTGTCGCGGTGCTCCGTGTTCAGTCGATGAGTCGAGTCGGCTTCAGGTCGCCGAGCGCAGCCGGCGCAGGTGCGACGGCAGCTGAAGCACGGATTTTACTTTGACATCGACGTAGGCGGGCCGTTTTAGCATCTTCGGCAGAGGCGCTTTGCCGCTCGGATCGCTGTAGCGCAGGTATTGCGTGACCCAGGCCGTGCGCACGCCCACGCGCTTGGCGTGCTTTAGGTTGACCAGGGTGTCCTCGACCAGCACGCAGCGGCGCGGATTCAGGCGGTGCTTGCGCAGCAGGCGCCGCAGCATCAGCGTCGACGGCTTCGGCCGCAGCTGGCGGTGCACATGCATGTCCTCGATCGCGATGTGGTGCGAAAAATGGCGCTGCAGGCCGATGTGGCGCATCACTTCCTTCGAATACACGGTCGGCGCATTGGTCAGCAGGATCTTGCGGCCGGGCAGGCGTTTTAGTAGCCGCGACAGGCCGCGCTCCCAGCGCACCATGTCGTGCAAGGCCTTCAGGTCATGGGTTTCGCGCAAAAAATCGGCGGCGTCGACCTGGTGGTGGCGGATCATGCCGAGCAGGGTAGCGCCATAGCGTTTCCAGTAGCCGAGCCGGGCCGCGTTGACCGCTTCCTGGCTGGCCGGGGTGACGCCGTCGCCGAGCACGCGCGCGATGTAGACGTTCATGTTGGCGCTGATCGCCGGAAAGATCGCGTGCGAGGCGTCGTGCAGGGTGTTGTCGAGGTCGAACAGCCAGACAGGAGAAGAGGGTGTAGGCACGGCAGGCTTTGCGTTGGTCAGGGAAGGCAGCCTTGCATTATATCGAGCCCGGTGTCTGCGGATGCGCAGAGGGTCCATGCAGCGCGGTTTGATAATCAAATGGCAAGTTCGATGATTCATTCCGGAGCCCAGCATGCGCCATCCCATCCTTGCTTTCCTGTGCAGCCTGTTCTGGCTGGCTGGCCGTGCCGGGCGCCTCCGCCGCCTTGGCCACCGAGCGCGGCGCCCTGTTCAAGGTCAGCCTGGACGGCCACGAGATGCATTTGTTCGGCACCTTGCACGTCGGCCTGCCGGACTTCTATCCGCTAGAGCCGCGCCTGGCCGAGGCGCTGGAGCAGGCCTCCACGCTGGCGCTCGAGATCGATCCGCAGCAGCCGCCGGGCGAACTCCAGCGCGCCGTCCGCGAACACGGCATGCTGGAACCCGGCAGCGCCGGCTACGAGAGCATGGAGCCGCAGCAGCGGGCGCAGCTGGACAGGCTGATCGCGCAGGGCGGCATCGATGCGGGTCGTGCGCTGCGTTTCAAGCCGGTGCTGCTGGCAACCTTGCTGACGATGGCCGAATACACCAGGCAGGGTTTCAAGACCGGGCTGTCGAGCGAAGCCTGGCTGGCCAGGCAGGCCCGTGCGAAGGGCGTCCGGGTGCTCGAACTCGAATCGCTGGACCGGCAACTGGCGATGCTCGACCGCCTGGCCGAACCCGACCGCTGGCGCTTCCTCGACGAGATGATGGGCACCATCGTTTCCGGCGCCCAGCGCAAGGAAGCGCGCGCGATGGTGCAGGCCTGGGGCAGCGCCGACCGCGAAGCCCTCGACGCCATCGCTGCGCGCTGCGAGCTGGACGCCAGCGTGTCCGGCAGCTTCGTGACCAGGGTCTTGCTGAAGGAGCGCAATGCCGACCTGGCCGGCAGCCTGCTGGACCTGCTGCGCCAAGAGCCGCACACCTTTGCCGCAGTCGGCGTGCTGCATCTGCTGGGCAGCGGCAGCGTGCCGGCGCTGCTGCGCGAGAAGGGCGTGCAGGTCGAAAGGATTTATTGAAGATTTACCGAACGCAGAAAATAAAAAAGGCCCGAACAAGTCGGACCTTTTTTATTTGATTCTGGCGGAGCGGACGGGGCTCGAACCCGCGACCCCCGGCGTGACAGGCCGGTATTCTAACCAACTGAACTACCGCTCCAGATGGTGCCCTTGACGTGGATTGAACACGTGGCCTCTCCCTTACCAAGGGAGTGCTCTACCACTGAGCTACAAGGGCATCAAACTTCCATTTTGCAGCGAATTGAACCGCTGCAAAATTTCAGTGAGACCGGATCATAGTGCCAAAGGCCTGTTCGGTCAAGACTTCCAGCAATAAAGAGTGCTCAATGCGCCCGTCGATGATGTGCACCGTATTGACACCCGACTTGGCGGCGTCCAGCGCCGACGAGATTTTCGGCAGCATGCCGCCGGAAATCGTGCCGTCCGCGAACATCTCGTCGATCTCGCGCGCCGACAGGTCGGTGACCAGATTGCCCTGCTTGTCCTGCACGCCGGCGATGTTGGTCATCATGATCAGCTTTTCGGCTTTCAGGATTTCCGCGATCTTGCCGGCGACGACGTCGGCGTTGATGTTGTAGGCCTGCCCGTCCTGGCCGAAGCCGATCGGCGAGATGATCGGGATGAAGGCGTCGTCCTGCAGGGCTTTCACCACCGCCGGATTGATCGCCTCGATTTCGCCCACAAAACCGATGTCGAGGAATTCGCCCGGCTTGTCCTTGTCCGGCATCGACATCTTGCGTGCACGGATCAGGCCGCCATCCTTGCCGGTCAGGCCGACTGCCTGGCCGCCGTAGTGGTTGATCAGCATGACGATGTCCTGCTGGACTTCGCCGCCCAGCACCCACTCGACCACTTCCATGGTCTCTTCGTCGGTGATGCGCATGCCTTGCACGAAGGTGCCTTGCTTGCCGATCTTTTTCAGGGCGTTGTCGATCTGGGGACCGCCGCCGTGCACGACCACCGGGTTCATGCCGACCAGCTTGAGCAGGATGACGTCGCGCGCGAAGCCGTGCTTCAGGCGTTCGTCGGTCATCGCGTTGCCGCCGTATTTGATGACGATGGTTTTTCCGTGGAAATTACGGATATAGGGAAGTGCTTCGGCCAGGATCTGCGCCTTGATCTGCGGCGAGACCGCAGTCAGGTCATTATTCTGGTCGTCGCCCGTCAGCGTAGTCAGTGTAGCGGTCATTGGGGGTCCAAAAAGAATTTGCGAGATTTTACAGGCAATAGCCTGTCGCAGTGCGCATTATAAAGGCAGCCCGTTGTATTTTCCGGTCTGCCCGGCTAAGGTGGGGCCATGAGCACATGTACCCGTTGCGGCGCCGGCTTCGGCTGCGCCATGGTCGATGGCAGCGATGCCCCCTGCTGGTGCACCAGCTTGCCGCCGGTGGTGCCGGTGCCATCGCCGATACCCGCGCCGCCTGGTGGGCAGCAGCCTGCGCCCGGCTGCTGGTGTCCCGCCTGTCTGCGCCAGCATATCGCGCATCAAACTGAAGCGTCGTCCGGCACGCCGTCCTAAGCGCGCGGCTCAGCGCCGCGTACGGAAGAAACGCATCATTTCCCGGCTCGCATTCGGGCCTTTGCCATCGGTGTAGGTGCCGCGCGCATCGCCGCCCGACCAGGCATGGCCGAAGCCGTGCACCAGCCAGTGCTCCGCGTGGATGGTCCCGTCCGGCTGGCGGTGCACCGTGCGCGTCCAGGCGTGGCCGCCGGGCACCTGGCCCGGCTCGACCGCGACCTGCTCGCCCGCGTGGCGGCGCCGGCGCCGGATCAGTTCCTCGCCGTTGGCCGGGTGCACGGTGCTGTCCTGGTCGCCGTGGAACACGATGACCGGCAGTTCGCGCACTTTGTGGCCCTTGGGCCGGCGGAAGTCGCCTTTCATCGCCGCCATCGCCGTCGGCAGGTCATGCGCGGCGGCGAAAGGCAGGCCGGAGTGCACGCCCACCGCCGCGTACAGCTCGGGATACAGCGTGCCCATGATCGCCGACATCGCGCCGCCGGCCGACAGGCCCGCCACGTACACCTGCTGCGGATCGATCACGTAGCGCGCCATCAGGTCGCGCGTCAGGCCTGCGATAATGGACGGCTCGCCCTGGTCGCGCTGCTGGTCGACCGCATTGAACCAGTTCCAGCAGCGGTGCGCGTTGGCCTGCTGCGACTGGGCCGGATACACGACCAGGCAGTTATATTCTTCGGCCAGCGCGTTCATGCCAGTGCCGAGCGCGAAATCGTCCGGGTTCTGGGTGCAGCCGTGCAGCATCACCAGCAGCGGCGAGGGCTGGCCAGCATAGCTGCTCGGCACGTACAGTTTATAAGCGCGCGTGCCGGCGTCGTTGGTGTAGGAAGCGTCGATGAAATGGCCGGGCATGCCGATCGCCGCGGCGCCGGTCGACAGCGGCGGCACGTTGAAGGGATTCACGGACTGGCCGATACGGCTGAGGTCGGCGAGCATGTCGGAAACAGGATCGAAGTTCGCCTGGTTCGAGGCCGTTTTTTGTTGTGCCGCCGGATGCATGCTCGAGGCGGTCTTGATCGATTCCCGCATCACCGTGCGCGCGACCGAGGGGCCGCGGCGCATCAGGGAGCGGGTAGCGGCGCGCATTTGCGCCAGCAATTTATTACTTAGAGACATCAGCACTCCTTTGCGTAGACCATGCTTCAGTCTTGACTTGCCAGCTTGCGTCAACCTGACAGTGCAACACAAGCGCGATTCGTCCGGATGCGTTAATCTGCGCGGCATGCGTCCAGAATTTCAACCCGGCATCTGCTTCGAGTGGCATTACACGGTACCCGAGCGCGCCACCGTGCCACAGCTCTACCACGATACGCCATTTTGTCTCGACATGCCGGACGTGCTCGCCACCGGCTACATGGTCGGGATGATGGAGCTTGCCTGTGTGCACGGCATGATGCCCTACATGGACTGGCCGAACGAACAGAGCCTGGGCACCATGGTCAGCTTCCAGCACATCGCGCCGACGCCGCCCGGCATGACCCTGCGCGTGAAAGGCGAAGTCATCGAAGTCGACGGCCGCCGCGTGCGTTTCAAGGTCGAGGCCTGGGACGACGTCGAGCGCATCTGCGAGGGCATCCACGAGCGCTGCGTGATCGATCCCGCGCGTTTCAACGCCAGACTGGCGGGCAAGATAGCGAAAGCAGCACCATGAATCCGGAACAGCAAACCCCCGTCCCGTCTCCCTGCATCAACGTGTGCCGGATGGTCCCCGCCACCGGCCTGTGCGAGGGCTGCCTGCGCACTATCGACGAGATCGTCGCCTGGGGCCGTGCCGACGACGACACCAAACGCGCCGTGTGGGCCGAGATCCGGCGCCGCGAAGCGCAGCTGTTCGAGTAAGCCCAAGATGAGTGGAATGCGGCGGCTGCCGCAAGCGATGCAGGTGTTCGAGCGCGGCTGGCTGTCCGCCAACAACATCCTGTTCACCGGCAGCGGCGCCGCCACACTGGTCGATACCGGCTACGTAACGCATGCCGAGCAGACGCTGGCGCTGGTCCGCCATGCGCTGGGCGACCGTCCGCTGGACCGCGTCGTCAACACCCACCTGCATTCGGATCACTGCGGCGGCAACGCAGCCTTGCAGGACGCCTTTGGCTGCCGCATCGCGATTCCCGCCTTCGAGGCCGACAAGGTGCGTGCGTGGGACGAGGACGCGCTGAGTTACCGGGCCACCGGCCAGCACTGCGCCCGTTTTGGTTTTGAGGAGACGGTGTCGCCCGGCGATGTGCTGACGATGGGCGACCTGTCCTGGCAGGCGTTGAGCGCGCCGGGCCACGATCCGCACGCGCTGCTGTTCTGGTGCGAAGAGGAGGACATCCTGATCGCCGGCGATGCGCTGTGGCAGAACGGTTTCGGGGTGGTCTTTCCGGAGCTGGCCGGCGAGCCCGGTTTCGGCGAGGTGCGGGCCACGCTGGACCTGATTGCTTCCTTGCGGCCGCGCCTGGTAATCCCCGGCCATGGCGCCCCTTTCGACGACGTCGAAGCGGCCTTGCAGCGCGCGTATTCGCGGCTCGATTACCTGTCGGCGGATCCGGCCCGCAACGCCGAGAACGCCGTGAAGGTCTTGCTCAAATTCCTGCTGCTCGAGCGGCGTGCGATTCCGCTGGCCGAGGTGGAGACCTTGTTCGAGACCGTGCCGCTGCTGGTGTTGGCGCGTGAACGCTTTCTGCCCGGTTCGGCCGCCGGACTGGCGCAACGGGCAGTGCGGGCGCTGGAAAAGGCCGGGGCAGCGCGGCTGCACGATGGCTTGCTCGTGAACGAAGGAGGCTAGTCATGCGCCCGCACCTCACCGTCGAACTGGCAGACCTTGAACACAGAACGGGCCTGTTGGACGAATGGGCATGGCTGATCGGTCCGGAAAAACGTCCCTTGCTGCTGACCGCTGCCGGCGACGCCTTTGTACAGGACATGCGCGATGAAACCGTCCATTTCCTGAACGTGAGTGCGGGAAGCATCTTTCACATCGCGCAGACCAGAGAAGCGTTCAAGACGCTGCTCGACGATTTCTCGTTCGTCGAAGAATATCTGTGTCTGCACTTCGTCGAACATTTACGCGGACGGGGCAAGGTCTTGAAGCGCAACAAAATCTACAGCTATCGCCTGCCGCTTTCGCTCGGCGGCGAAGTCAGTGCGGACAACATCGACATGGTGGATGCCGAGGTCCATTTTTCGATCGCAGGACAGATCGCGCGGCAGCTTGCAGATCTCCCGGTAGGGGCGCCGATCACGAAGCTCGATATCAAAATGCCGAAGAAAAAACCGTGGTGGAAGTTCTGGTAAAGGCTATTTAGAGCCTCGAATCTAGCACGACCGTGCTTTTTTGCCTCTATAATCGGCAAGCTGGTCCGATCAACTCCTGTTCGCGAGAGACTCTATGGCGCTGCCCACCGTCCTGCAAAACCTGTCCTTACCCGTCATCGCATCGCCGATGTTCATCGCCAGCGGTCCCGCGCTGGTTGCCGCGCAGTGCAAGGCCGGCATCGTCGGCTCCTTTCCTGCCCTGAACGCGCGGCCCGCCGAGCAACTGGATGTCTGGCTGACCGATCTGCAGAGCGAGCTGGCGGATTACCAGGCGGCGCATCCGGACAAGAAGGTCGGCCCGATCGCCGTCAACCAGATCGTGCACCAGTCGAACGACCGCCTGGCGCATGACGTCGAGGTCTGCGTGAAGCACCAGGTGCCGATCATCATCTCCTCGCTGCGCGCGCCGCCGCCGGAGATGCTGGACGCCGTGCACGCCTACGGCGGCATCGTGCTGCACGACGTGGTGTCGATCCGCCACGCCGAAAAGGCGCTCGAGGCGGGCGTCGACGGCCTGATCCTGGTGGCAGCCGGCGCCGGCGGCCATGCGGGGGCGCTGTCGCCGTTCGCGCTGGTGGGTGAGGTCCGCAAATTCTTCGACGGCCCGATCGCGCTGTCCGGTTCGATCGCCACCGGCGATGCGATCCTGGCCGCGCAGGCGATGGGTGCCGACTTCGCCTACATCGGTTCGCGCTGGCTGGCGACGAAGGAATCGAACGTCAGCGAGGCCTATCGCGATGCGATCGTGGAATCCGCCGCAGCGGACGTCGTGTACACCAATCTGTTCACTGGCGTGCACGGCAACTACCTCAAGAAATCGATCGTCGCGGCCGGGCTGGATCCGGACAACCTGCCGGTGTCGGACAAGAGCAAGATGAGTTTTGGTTCCGGCAGCGCCAAGGCCTGGCGCGATATCTGGGGCGCAGGGCAGGGCGTCGGCCTGATGGACGACGTGCCGACCGTGGCCGAGATGGTGGCGCGTTTGACGCAGCAGTATCAGGCGGCCAAGGAACGGCTGAGCATCAGGTAAATCGTCGTTCCCGCCAGCCTTCACGTCGTTCCCGCGAAGGCGGGAACCCAAGTTTACGGTGAGCAGTTCACACCTTCGCACTGATCGCCTCACTTGGATCCCCGCCTGCGCGGGGATGACGGTTTTTAGTGCGCGGGTACGTATGGTTGCGTATCAGACAGCAGGCGGCGCGTCGTCCACCTGCTTGTCGTCATCCTTGATCACCCACAGCCCCGGCAGGTTACGCCAGTAGCCATGCGCATCCATCCCGAACCCGACCACGAACTTGTTCGGGATGGTCAGACCCACGATATCGGCCTGCACCGGCTTCCGCTTGCCCAGCTCCTTGTCGGCGAATACCGCCAGGATCACCTCGGCCGCGCCCATGTCGAGCAGGCGCTGCTTCACGTGGGCCAGGGTCTCGCCTTCGTCGAGGATGTCGTCGACCACGATGATGGTGCGGCCGGCCACGTTCTGGCGCGGGATCACCTTCCACACGACGTCGCCGCCGCGGTCCTGGTCGCCGTAGCGCGTGACGTGGATGTAATCGAATTCGAGCGGGAAGCTCAACTGCGGCAGCAGGTGGCCGGTGAACACCACCGCGCCGCCCATCACGCCCAGCACCAGCGGAAATTCGCCGGTGGCGTCGCTGTCGAAGCGGTTATTTAACACCTCGGCGACGTTGCGTACCGCGGCTTGCACGGTGTCGGCGCTGACGAGTTCCTCGGCGCGGGCCAGCAGGTCGCGCGCGCGGGTGTAGTGGAAATCCTGTTCTTGCATGATTTATTGTGAGAAAAAGAACGCAAGTCCGATTATCCGCCAGATTCTGCGCGACCGCGTTCCTCTTGGCTCAGCGATGGTTCCATCAGACTGCGCGATCGATGTTCCAGCGCAAGAGGGGCTCTGCGCCACATCCGGACAGAGGCGCGTATGATAGGCAGCTTAGTACCCATCTTAGAGAAACCACAACACACCAGCACGCCCGATATGCCAGCAACCATAGACACCACCGGCCTGCGCGCCGAACGCCTTGCCCAACTGCGCGCCGCGATGGCGAGACAAGGGGTCGACGCTTTCATCGTCCCGTCCGCCGATCCGCATCTGTCCGAGTACCTGCCCGGACGCTGGAAAGGCCGCGAATGGCTGTCGGGCTTCACGGGCTCGGTCGGCACCTTCATCGCCACCGCCGATTTTGCCGGGGTCTGGACCGATGGCCGCTACTACACCCAGGCCGAACAGGAACTGGCGGGCACCGAGATCAAACTGATGAAGATCCCGTCGGGCGCCAGCCTGCTGCACATCGACTGGCTGGCCGACACCCTGCAGCCCGGCCAGACCGTCGCCGTCGACGCCCGCGTGCTGGGCCTGGCCGTGGCGCGCCTGCTGGAAGACGCCCTCGAGGCGCGCGGCATCCAGTTGCGGACCGACCTCGACCTGCTCGACGATATCTGGAGCGACCGTCCCGGCCTGCCTTCGGACGTGGTCTACGAGCATGCTGCGCCGTTCGCGGCCACCACGCGCGCCGATAAACTGCATGCCGTCCGCAACGCGATGGCGAAATTGGGCGCCGAGCGCCATTTCATCTCGACCCTGGACGACATCGCCTACCTGTTCAACCTGCGCGGCGCCGACGTCAGCTACAACCCGGTGTTCGTGGCGCATGCGCTGGTCGAATCCTCGCGCGCGACCATCTTCGTCGCCGAGGGTAAGGTCTCTGCAGCGCTGCAGGAGCGCCTCGAGCAGGACGGCGTGCGCGTCGTCCCTTATGAGCAGGCGGCCCAGGCGCTGCAGGCCCTGCCGGGCGATTCCAGCCTCTTGATCGATCCGCGCCGCATCACCGCCGGCATGCGCAATGCCGTGCCGGCCGGCGTGCGCGTGGTCGAAGCGATCAACCCGACCACCTTCGCCAAGTCGCGCAAGCTGCCGGCGGAAGCGGACCACGTGCGCGACGCCATGGAACAGGACGGCGCCGCGCTGTGCGAATTCTTTGCCTGGCTCGAACCCCAGCTGGCCTTCCCGCAGCGCGAGCCGCTGACCGAAGTGATGATCGACGAGGAGATCACCGCTGCCCGCGCCCGCCGTCCGCATTTTGTGAGCCCCAGCTTCGGCACCATCGCCGGCTTCAATGCCAACGGCGCGATCATGCACTACCGCGCCACGCCCGAGAACTGTGCCCTGATCGAAGGCGACGGCCTGCTGCTGATCGACTCGGGCGGCCAGTACCTGGGCGGCACCACCGACATCACCCGCGTGGTCCCGGTCGGCGAGCCCACCGCCGCGCAGAAGCGCGACTTCACGCTGGTGCTGAAGGGGATGATCAATCTGTCGGTGGCGCGCTTCCCGCGCGGTACCAGGGGCCCGATGCTGGACGCGCTGGCGCGCGCGCCGATCTGGGCCGCCGGCATCGACTACGGCCACGGCACCGGCCACGGCGTCGGCTACTTCATGAACGTGCACGAGGGTCCGCAGGTGATCTCGCCGACCGCCATGCCGGAGCCGCACACGGCCATCGAGCCGGGCATGATCACCTCCAACGAGCCGGGCATCTACCGCCCCGGCCACTGGGGCATCCGCATCGAGAACCTGGTGCTGGCGCAGACCGTCGAGACCAGCGAGTTCGGCGAATTCCTCGGCTTCGAGACGCTGACCCTGTGCCCGATCGACACCCGCTGCATCGACCTGAGCCTGATGCGCGGCGACGAGGTGGCCTGGCTGAACGATTACCACCGCAGCGTGCGCGCGCGCCTTCTGCCGCTGGTCGACGGCGCCGCCCGCGACTGGCTCGAACTGCGTACCAAGGAGATCTGAATGGCTGCCGGCATCCGTTCCACCCGTGCCAGCGCCGCCGTCGACCGGCTCAAGCGGCGTACCGGCGTCACCACCTACTCGATGGCGCGCACCGGCGCCGGGCACTTCTTCCTGTCCGAGAAGGCCGGTGCGCCGCCCCTGTGCCCGCCGATGGAGCTGGATGACTTCGTGAAGTTCGTCGACGGCCTCGGGCCGCAACCGGAAAAGCGCCTCACCAAGAACGACGTCGCTTTCGAAAAACAACTGGTGCGGAAGAAGCAGCCTTGAATCCGGCGACACCGTCCAACGGCATCCTGACGTTCCTGGACCTGCTCCACCTCTACTGGTCGCATGCCGAGCTGCAGACGAACGCCCTGGTGCTGCTGCACCTGATCGGCGCGCTGCTGCTCGGGCTGATGGTCGGCTACGAGCGCTCCTACCACGGCCGCGCGGCCGGCATGCGCACCTATGGCCTGGTGTGCATGGCGTCCTGCGCGCTGACCATCATCGCTGGTTACCCGAACGCCTGGTACGGCGGCCATGGCGCGGCGGTGGCGCTGGTCGACCCGACCCGCGTAATCCAGGGCGTGGTGACCGGCATCGGCTTCCTCGGCGCCGGCGTGATCATGCGCTCGGGTTTTAATATTTCCGGACTCACCACGGCGGCCTCGATCTGGGCCTCGTCGGTGATCGGCATCATGGTCGGCGTCGGCTTCTACATGGCGGCGATGGGCCTGGCCTTCTTCTCGGCGATGATCATGATCTACCTGAACCGGGCCGTCAGCATGCTGCCCTCGCGCCAGGCGGTGGCGGTGACGCTGCGCTTCAAGCCCGGCGTGCGGCCGCAGGAAGAGGAACTGCGTGCGCAGGCGCTGCAGCGCGGCTACGAGATCGCCGGCGGCTCGCTCACCATCGGCAGCGACAAAGGCTGCCAGGAATGGCGTTTCGTGGCGCTGGCGCTGGCCAATCACGCGGGGGCCCCGCTGTCCTCGCTGGCCACGGAACTCTCGAATCTCGAAGGCGTGGACGGCTTCCTGCTCTCGCACGCCCGCAACTGACAGGAACAACAGCATGCAATCCCAGGAAGTACGTGACTTCTGGTTCGGCGCGCCCGGCAGCGAGACTGCCGGCCAGCCGCACCGCGAATGGTTCGTCAAGAGTGACGCCTTCGACGAACAGATCCGGCAGCGCTTCGGCGCGGCGATCGATATCGCCATCGCCGGCGGCCTGCGCGAATGGGACGCCGAGGGCCCGGAAGGCGTCCTCGCGCGCATTCTCGTACTCGACCAGTTTACCCGCAACGCCTACCGCAACACGCCGCAGTCCTTCGCTGGCGACGCGCTGGCCTTGATCGCCGCGCGCCAGCTGGTCGACAGCGGCGCCCACAAGGCACTGCCGCCGCTGCAGCGCGCCTTCGTCTACATGCCCTTCGAGCATGCCGAAGACGCCTTCATGCAGGAGCGCGCCGTTGAACTGTTCACGGTGCTGGCGCAGGAACACCCCGGCTTCGACGAGATGCTGGACTATGCGCACCGCCACCGCGGCGTGATCGCGCGCTTCGGCCGCTTCCCGCACCGTAACGAGATCCTCGGCCGCGCCTCGACGCAAGCGGAAATCGAGTTCCTGCGCCAGCCCGGCTCGCGCTTCTGATGACGCCAACGCTGAACATCGTCGGCGCCGGCCACGTCGGCCGCGCGTTGGGCCGCCTGTTTGATCAGCACGGCGTATTCGCGCTGCAGGACGTGCTCACGCGTTCGCAGGCCAGCGCGCAGGCGGCGGTAGAGTTCATCGGCGCCGGCCGTGCCGTCGAGACGCCGGATGCATTGCGCCCGGCGGCGGTGTGGATGCTGGCCGTGCTGGATGACCGCATCGGCGAGGTGGCGCGCCAGCTGGCGGCTAGCTGCGATTTGAATGACGCCGTGGTGTTCCACTGCAGCGGCGCCAAGGCTTCCGCGGAGCTGGACCCCGCGCGTGCAGCCGGCGCCTTCGTCGCCAGCGTGCACCCGGTGCGCAGCTTCGCCGATCCGCAGCAGGTGGCCGCGTCCTTCGACGGCACCTTCTGCGGGGTCGAGGGCGATCCGCAGGCGCTGGCGCTGTTGACGCCTGCCTTCGAGGCGATCGGCGCGCGCCCGGTCGCCATCGACGCCGCCGCCAAGACCGTCTACCACGCGGCATCGGTGTTCGCCTCGAACTATCTGACCACGGTGCTCGACGCCGCCCTGCGCGCCTACCAGGCGGCCGGCATCCCGTTTGACGTCGCGCGCGAACTGGCACGGCCGCTGGCCAGCGAGACCCTGGCCAACGTGTTCCGGCTGGGGCCGGAGGCGGCCCTGTCCGGTCCGATCGCCCGCGGCGACACTGCCACCGTCGCGCGCCAGCAGACGGCCGTCTCCGGCTGGGATCCGGCCACCGGCGCCCTCTACGAGGCGCTGGCCACGGCCACCTGGGATCTCGCAAGGCGCAAACATGGAGAGCAATAAAACATGATGGTGTGGAGTGCATGGGCGACGCTGGCCGTTCTCGGCGTGTATTTCTGGACCGGCGTGATGGCCGGCTGGGCGCGGGTGAAGTACAAGGTGCCGGCGCCCGCCATGGACGGGCCGCTGCCCTTCCAGAGCGCGCAGCGGGTGCAGGCGAATACGCTCGAGCAGCTGCCGCTGGTGCTGGCGCCGCTGTGGCTGTGCGCCTTCTACCTGGGCGATGTGTGGGCGGCAGCCGGCGGGCTGCTGTGGTGCCTGGGACGCATCCTGTATGCGCTCGGCTATTACCGCGACCCGGCCAAACGCGAAGCCGGTTTCATTATCGGCATGCTGGCTTGCGGCGCACTGGTGGCCGGCAGCGTGATTGGTTTGGTGTTCTATTAACTGTGTTGCAGCAGAGCAAAAGCTCAGCAGGCTTTCGTCGACAAAGTTCCCGTAGTGCAATAAGCTGGGAAGTCTAGACCACGGAGGATCGCATGCTGTTTTTGAAGAGTACCAGCGTTACCAAGGCGCCTGGGATTTACGAAGTCGACGTTGCCGCAAAACCGCCGGGCAAGACTTTCGGCGTGTTCCTGGCCACCGACCCGGACAATCCGCCCCACGCCGTGCTGGCTGCACTGCAGGAACTCGGCTTCCAGAACACCTATCAGCAGAACTATGTCCATAAGGACAAAGGCAAGGTGCTGGATCTGCACTTCCAGAAAGATGGCACCGACATCTTCAAGGGCTGGAAAAGCGAGGAGTGCGCCAGCAACCTGGCGGCGCTGGATGCGCTGTTTGGGAACTTCGGCGTCACCGTCGCTCCCCGAGTAATGAGCCTCGCCGAAGCCTACGCCTGAGTCTTATTTGACTTCGATGTGATACAGCGCCCACGGGCAGGCCGCGAAGCGCTGCGCCAGCGGCTGCGCGGCCGCTTCCGGCACCCGGTCGGCATCGTAGACGGCCCATAGCGGCCCAAGTCCTCCCAGCGGCATCGGCTTGCCGTCCACATGCGTGGCGGCGATGAAACGCCGCGCGCGCGCCTGTGCCAGCGGCAGCTCGACGTTGTAGCCATCCACCGCGCGCAGCACCAGCACCGTCTTGTCGTCCAGCTTCGCGCCGGCGCGCGCCAGCACGTCCAGCAGCAGCGGGCCGCGCAGCGTATGCGTCTTGCCGTCGTATTCCAGGGTCGGGCTGATGGTCTGGGTCGGCAGTGCGCGCAGCGCCGCCTCGTCGAACACGTAAGCTTTGTGGAAGCTGACGCCGTGCTTGTGCATCATCTGGTCGAGCACCGGGTCGAAAGGACCGCGATTCGCGCGGGAGAGATTCCCGGTAATGGTCAGGAGGGCCGGGCCGTCCGGCAGCGCCGGCAGCGAGGCTGCCCTTCCGGCAAGCGGCAGGGCGCCGGCCGCGGCCGCAGCGCCCAGGAACTGGCGTTTGTTCATGCGAAAATGTCCTGTCGATAGCATCCCGCCATCATACCTTTACGTGTTGTCCGAATGGATCTGTTTTCCGATGAGGTCGGGCTGCAGGCGATCCCGATCGAGGATGGCGAACTGGCGCTGCTGCACCAGCTCCCTCTGCCGCTGAGCAATGCCGAGGTTTTTACACGCCTGTTAGAGGAAACCGCTTGGCGCCACGACAGCGTGGTCGTGTACGGCAAGCGCCACCTGCAGCCGCGCCTGACGGCCTGGTACGGCGAAGCCAGCTACACCTATTCCGGCCTGCGCCTTGAGCCATTGCCGATGACGCCGCTGCTTGCGCAATTGCGCAGCGCCGTCGAAGCCGCCACCGGGCATCGCTATAACAGCGTACTTTTGAACCATTACCGGAACGGCGCGGACAGCATGGGCATGCACAGCGACAATGAGCCCGAACTCGGACCGCAACCGGTCATCGCCTCGCTCAGCTACGGCGCCACCCGCAGCTTCATCCTGCGCCACAAGCGCAGCAAACGCACCGTCAAACTCGATCTGGCGGACGGCAACCTGCTGTTGATGGCTGGTTCCCTGCAGGAAAATTGGCTGCACGGAATCAACAAGACTGCAAAGCCGGTCGGCGCGCGTCTCAACCTCACTTTTCGCTATATCGGCTAAGTCCTACACATCGGGCGCGAATATCGGTCATTTTATTACTGAATAATGGGTCAATTAAGTTACGTCTGCTTACAGTTCTTACGAAATGGGCACTGACTTAAGCATTTGGCACTGTTATCTTGAACCTATCGCGATTCATCTTGCATCGCGAATCAGTCAAATCAAAGTAAAGGATGCCGAATATGAAAAAGCTCATCGTTGCACTGATCGCAGGCGCTGCCGCCATGTCCGCTGCTCAAGCACAGAATTTCTCGAACGACCAGCCGCACGCCTACGTCGGCGTGGGCGCATCGACCGCCAAGAACATCCAGTCGGATGACTACAAACTGGGCGGTAAAGTCTACGGCGGTTACGAATTCAACCGCACCTGGGCTGCAGAAGCCGGCTACAGCGATCTGGGCGACCATGGCGCCACCAAGGGCAATGGCTACTACGTCGCCGCCAAGGCCACCATGCCGATCAACGAGCAGTTCTCGGCTTACGGCAAGGTCGGCGTCGAGCACAGCGAGCGCAAGTTCAACAGCGCAGCCCTGAACCTGAAGGACACCGATACCGGCGCCTACGGTGCACTGGGCGTGCAGTACAAGCTGAACCAGCAAGTGGCCCTGACCGCCGAGTACGAGCGCTACGGCAAAGAGAAGGACATCGGCGCCAAGGCCAATGTCTGGACCGTGGGCGCGCACTACAACTTCTGAGCGGCGCCGCGTTCAAGCTGAATAACTTTCAGCTCCTAGGGTAAAAAACAGGACCTTCGCGGTCCTGTTTTTTTTTGCCCGTTCAGAGCGGCGCGTGCAGCGGCCCATGCAGGGGCCGTGTCCACGGCGGCGGCAGCAGAGGCAGCTGTGGTGCAGCGAAGCCGGCGGCAATGAAACGGTGCAGCGAAGACCATGGCCAGTCGCCCGCCTGCTCGCAAAAGCCGTGGCGCATCGGGTTGCTGTGCACGTAGTCGACCAGCTCCGCATACTCGGCATCGTCGCCGACGCGGTAGTCGCGGTAGTGGCGCTCCCAGATCGTGTTGTCGGCGGCGCCGGCCAGCGCGAGTCCAGTCTTGTTCAGCGCTTTGGAAAAGGCGATCTTGACCGCGCGCCAGCGGGTGGCGCAATCGTGATCGCCCGGCGGCAGGGTCCAGATCGCGTGCGCGTGATCGGGCAGGACCACCCAGGCGTCGACGTGGAAGGGCTTGCGGATCCGGGCCTGGCGCATGGCCTCGCCAAACGCCGAAAAGTGATCCGTCAGCAAAGTGCTATTCCGGTCCAGCAGGCGCACCGTGAAAAAGTACGTCATGCCGGGTACGCGGTTATCGCGGTAACGTGTCATGAATGATCGTGGCGTGAGCCGACCTCAACGACGCCTGATTCTACACATGAGATCGGAATCGGACCGATCCATTTCCGCGCGAAAAAATTACGAGGCGCAGGTCGGGCAGCAGCTCTCAGGATTGTCCAGAACCCAGGGTGCAGCCAGAAGATGGCGAAAAAAAAGCTCCCCGCAGGGAGCTTTTGTGGTGCCGATGCGACTCCGGCAAGGCCAACAGCTTAAGCGCTGAGCGGCTTGTAGCGGATACGCTTCGGCTTCGCGCCTTCTTCGCCCAGGCGCTTCTTCTTGTCGGCTTCGTATTCCTGGTAGTTACCGTCGAAGAAGGTGACCTGCGAGTTGCCTTCGAAGGCCAGGATGTGGGTCGCGATACGGTCCAGGAACCAGCGATCGTGCGAGATCACCATCACGCTGCCGGCGAATTCCAGCAGCGCATCTTCCAGCGCGCGCAGGGTTTCGACGTCGAGGTCGTTCGACGGTTCGTCCAGCAGCAGGACGTTGCCGCCTTGCAGCAGAGTCTTCGCCAGGTGCAGACGGCCGCGTTCGCCGCCGGACAGGTTGCCGACCACCTTCTGCTGATCGCCGCCCTTGAAGTTGAAGCGGCCCAGGTAGGCGCGCGACGGCATCTCGAAGCGGCCCACGCTCAGCATGTCGGCGCCGCCGGTGACGTCTTCGAACACGGTCTTGGTATTCGCCAGGTCGTCGCGGGTCTGGCCGACCAGCGACACCTTCGCGGTCTGGCCGATCACGACTTCGCCGCTGTCCGGCTGCTCGAGGCCGGCAATCATCTTGAACAGGGTCGACTTACCGGCGCCGTTCGGGCCGATGATGCCGACGATCGCGCCCGGCGGCACGGTGAACGACACGTTGTCGAGCAACAGGCGGTCGCCGAAGGCCTTGCTGACGTTCTTGAACTCGATGACTTCGTTGCCCAGGCGCTCGGCGACCGGGATGAAGATCTCCTGGGTCTCGTTGCGCTTCTGGTATTCGTATTCGCTCAGTTCGTTGAAGCGGGCCAGACGGGCCTTCGACTTGGCCTGGCGCGCCTTCGGGTTCTGGCGCGCCCACTCGAGTTCCTTCTGCAGGGCCTTCTGGCGTGCCGATTCGGTCGCTTCTTCCTGTTTCAGGCGCGCCTGCTTCTGGTCCAGCCAGGACGAGTAATTGCCTTTCCACGGAATACCCGAACCGCGGTCCAGTTCCAGGATCCACTCGGCGGCGTTGTCGAGGAAGTAGCGGTCGTGGGTGATGCCGACCACGGTGCCCGGGAAGCGCAGCAGGAACTGCTCCAGCCACTCGACCGATTCGGCGTCCAGGTGGTTGGTCGGCTCGTCCAGCAGCAGCATGTCGGGCTTGCTCAGCAGCAGCTTGCACAGCGCCACGCGGCGCTTCTCGCCGCCCGACAGCACGCCGATCTTCTGGTCCCACGGCGGCAGGCGCAGCGCGTCGGCGGCCATTTCCATCTGCAGGTTCAGGTTGCCGCCGTCGGCTGCGGCGATGATCGATTCCAGGCGCTCCTGCTCCTTGGCCAGCGCGTCGAAGTCGGCGTCTTCTTCCGCATAGGCGGCGTACACGGCTTCCAGCTTGGCTTGCGCCTCGAAGGCTTCGCCGAGGCCGGATTCCACTTCCTGGCGCACGGTCTTTTCCGGATCCAGCTGCGGTTCCTGCGGCAGGTAGCCGATGTTCAGGCCCGGCATCGGGCGCGCTTCGCCCTGGATGTCGGTGTCGATGCCGGCCATGATCTTCAGCAGCGTCGATTTGCCGGAGCCGTTCAGGCCCAGCACGCCGATCTTCGCGCCCGGGAAGAAGGACAGCGAGATATCTTTCAGGATCTGACGCTTCGGTGGGACGATCTTGCCCACGCGGTTCATGGTGTAGACGTAATTGGCCATGTGATAGGTGTAATTCGGTGAGAAATAAGGACGACAGGATACTGTAAAAATTCGGGGTCAGAGCACATTTAAATTTGCTCTGACCCCGAATTTATTCAGGCCTTGGCGGTGGCCGGCCGGCGCAGCAGCCCCTCCAGGGCGAACAGCGCCAGCGCGGCCCAGATCAGCACGAAGCCGACCAGGCGGTCCGGCGTAAACGGTTCGTGGAACAGCCACACGCCGAGCAGGAATTGCAGGGTCGGCGACAGGTATTGCAGCAGCCCCAGCACGGACAGGGGAATCTGGCGCGCGCCCGAAGCGAACAGCAGCAGCGGGATCGCGGTGATCGGTCCGGCCGCCATCAGCAGCAGCTGGGTCGAGGTGGATTCGGTGTTGATAAACGCGTTCTGGCCGTGCACGGTCAGCCAGACGACGTAGGCGGCGGCGACCGGGAACAGCACCATGGTCTCGAAGGACAAACCTTCCAGCGCGCCCAGCGCCGCGGTCTTGCGCAGCAGGCCATAGCCGCCGAAACTCACCGCCAGCGCCAGCGCGATCCAGGGCACGCTGCCCGCCTGCCAGGTCAGCCAGGCCACGCCCAGCGCCGCCACCGCGATCGCCATCCACTGCGCCGGCCGCAATCTCTCCTTCAGCAGCAGGTAGCCGAGCGAGATGTTGACCAGCGGGTTGATGAAGTAGCCGAGGCTGGCTTCGATGACGTGGTTGTTGTTGACCGCCCAGATATAGATCAGCCAGTTCACGCTCAGCAGCACGGCCGAGGCGACAAAACTGCCGAACACCCGCGGCTGGCGCACCAGCGCAAGCCAGGCCCACTGCTTGCGCACCGCCAGCACGATCACCAGGAACAACAGCGACCACAGCATGCGGTGCGCCAGGATCTGCAGCGGCGGCACCTCGCCGATGGCGTGGAAATACAGGGGGAACAAGCCCCAGCACAGGAAGGCCGAGGCCGCGGAAAGGATGCCGGTACGCATGGGAAAGCCGAGTCGAAGTCAGGGGGCAGATTATCCCCGATGTGACACGAGTTCGCTGACGGCTTGCCATTTTCCTATTCGCTGAGACAATAGCGGTCCCGGAAGGCGGAATTTCACCGCTATTTCCAAAAAGTAATGGTGATACCTTGAGCGAGCAACACAAGAAAAGCAGCCTGGCGGCGCTGACCCTGGCCGCGGTCGGCATCGTCTACGGCGACATCGGCACCAGCCCGCTGTACACGCTGAAGACCATCTTCGACCCGACGCACGGGCTGGCCCTGAACACGCCGAACCTGTTGGGGATCGTGTCGCTGATCTTCTGGGGCCTGACGATGATCGTCTCGCTCAAGTACGTGACCCTGGTGCTGCGCGCCGACAACCGCGGCGAGGGCGGCATCATGGCCTTGATGGCGCTGGCCCTGAACTCGGTCACGCGCCACTCGCGCTGGCATTACATCCTGATGGTGATCGGCGTGTTCGGCGCCACCATGTTCTACGGCGACAGCGTGATCACGCCGGCCATTTCCGTGCTGAGCGCGATCGAAGGCCTGGAAGTGGCCACGCCCGGTCTCGAAAAATGGGTGGTGCCGCTGACCATCGTGGTGCTGCTGATCCTGTACAGCGTGCAGCGCCACGGCACCGCCGGCATCGGCCGCTGGTTCGGCCCGGTCATGGTGGTCTGGTTCGCGGCGCTGGCCATCATGGGCGTGATCAACATCGTCCAGGCGCCGGTGATCCTGCAGGCCCTGAACCCGCTGCACGCCATCGAATTCATGCTGCGCGAACGCTTCATCGCCTTCGTCGCGCTGGGCGCCGTGGTGCTGGCCTTCACCGGCGCCGAAGCGCTGTACGCCGACATGGGCCACTTCGGCAAGAAGCCGATTCGCGTCGCCTGGTTCATGGTCGTGTTCCCGGCGCTGGCCCTGAACTATCTCGGCCAGGGCGGCCTCCTGATCACGCATCCGGAAGCGCTGGAAAATCCCTTCTTCCGCCAGCTCGGCAGCTGGAGCGTGCTGCCGCTGGTGGTGCTGTCGACGATGGCCACCGTGATCGCCTCGCAGGCGACGATTTCCGGCACCTTCTCGATGACCAAGCAGGCGATCGCGCTCGGCCTGCTGCCGCGCATGCGCGTGATGCATACTTCGGAAAGCGAGATCGGCCAGATCTACATCCCGGCCGTCAACTGGCTGCAGTTCGGCGTGGTGCTGCTCGCCGTCATCGGCTTCGGTTCGTCCGAGAAGCTGGCCGGCGCCTACGGCATCGCGGTGACGGCGACCATGTTCGCGACCACCATCCTGACTTTCTTCGTGACCCGCTACCGCTGGCACCTGCCGCTGCTGCTGTGCATCGGCGCGACCGGCTTCTTCATGGTCATGGACATCATGCTGTTCTCGGCCAGCACCCTGAAACTGCTGCACGGCGGCTGGTTCCCGCTGCTGCTGGGCGCGATCCTGCTGACCATCATGCTGACCTGGAAGCGCGGGCGCGAGCTGGTGTTCGAGAACCTGGAAAAGCACGCGATCCCGCTCGAGGACTTCCTGCAGTCGCTGTTCGTCGGCCCGCCGACCCGCGTGTCCGGCACCGCAATCTACCTGCGCGGCGAAACCGACGGCGTGCCGCACGCCCTGCTGCACAACCTGCTGCACAACAAGGTGCTGCACGAGCGGGTCGTGTTCCTCACGGTGCACATCCGCGAAGAGCCCTATGTGCCGGAGGCCGAGCAGGTCGAGGTGGTGGCGCTGGGCCACAACTGCTTCCAGCTGAACGTGCATTACGGTTTCAAGGACGAGGCCAACATCCCCGAGATCATGCGCTTGTGCGCCCTGCAGCACCTGGCCTTCGAGATGATGGAGACCTCCTTCTTCATCGCGCGCCAGAACGTGATCTCGGTGCCAGGCCAGGGCATGATGCCGTGGCGCGAGCACCTGTTCGTGCTCATGCAGAGAAACGCGCGCACCGCGGCGGACTACTACCAGATCCCGGCCAACCGCGTGATCGAGCTGGGTACGCAAGTGGAAATTTGAGTGTGGTGGGCTGACAAAAAGCGGACAAATTTTGGATGGACAGCGCCATGCGCTCTTGGTAAGGTCGAAGTTTCCTTAGCTAAACTTAGTTAAACTTCATCCCTGTACGAGGAGCCCCATGAAACTGTCCTTCCCGTTGGCCGCCGCTTTTGCCGCCCTGTTGAGCCTTACCGCCTGCGGCGGCGGTGGTGGTGATTCCGGCGGCAGCCCCGCGGTCGTCGTCGCCAACCCGGCCGCCTTCACCAAGACCGACACGGTGGTCGGTACCGGCACTGAGGCCGTCAACGGCAAGAAAGCCACGGTCACCTACACCGTCTGGCTGTACAGCGCCACCGCTGCCGACCACAAGGGTACCCAGTTCGAGACCGGCAGCTTCAGCTTCACCATCGGCGCGAAAGAAGTCGTCGACGGCTTCGACCAGGGCGTGCTGGGCATGAAGGTCGGCGGCAAGCGCACGCTGCTGGTCCCCTCGAGCATGGCTTACGGCGCCAGCGGCAAAGGCAGCATCCCGCCGAACGCCGGCCTGGTGTTCGACGTCGCCCTCACCGCCGTCCTGTAAGCTTCACTCGCGCAGCGCCAGCGCCGGCCGGAGCCGCACCGCGGCCAGCGTGTGGCGCAGCGTCGACAGCAGCGCCACCGCGAACGCCACCAGCACCGCCCCAGCCAGGGTCCAGGCCCCGACCGGGGCGCGTTCGGCGAAAGCCCCCAGATAGCGCTGGATCGCCAGCCAGGCGAACGGCAGCCCGAGCAGGGCGCCGGCGCCGACCAGCAGCGCGAATTCGCGCATCACGATTTTCCCGATCGCCGCGCCACCGGCGCCGTACAGCTTGCGCAGCACGATCTCGCGCTCGCGCCGCTGCACGCTGTAGGCCGCCAGCACGTAGATGCCGAAGGCCGCGATCGCGGTCGCGATCAGGCTCGATGCGGCGAGCAGCTTGGACAGGCGCAGGTCGTCCGCATAAAACATCTCGTTCATCACCACCGGCAGGCGCGACACGCCCAGGGTCTCGTTCGGAAAATAGTGCGGCCACAGTGCTTCGACGGCGCGCCTGACCGTGTCCAGGTCGCCGCCGGCGCGCACCGTGAACAGGCCGACCCGGTCGCGCAGGTAGAACACGCTCGGCTGCTGGCCTTCGCGCGCCGAACGCTGGCGGATGTCCGGCGCCACGCCGACGATCTGCATCGGCTTGCCGCCCTGGGTGGCGCTCAGCATCTGGCCGACCGCCGCCTGGCTGCTGGCAAAGCCGAGCTGGCGCGCCGCCGCGGCGTTGACGACGATGCGCTCGCGGTCGCTGATCTTGTCCAATGCCGGATCGAACAGGCGGCCGGCGGCCGCCTTCACGCCATACACCTGGAAGAATTCCGGGCTCACGGCATACAGGTTGAGGTCGGTGGCGGTGCCGCCGGTGCGGCGCAGGGTCACGATGTTGTTGCCCATGCTGACCGGGGCATGCGAGACCGACACGCCGGCCACCCCGGGCAGGCGCGCCACGGCGTCGCGGAAGGCCACCGTGCGCGGATCGCGCATGTCGTTCGAGGCCGGGAAGATCAGCAGCGGCGCCGGATCGAAGCCAGGGTCGAGGGTGCTGGCGTAATGCGTCTGCCAGGCCACGGCCAGGGTGGTGCCGGTCAGGCCGATGGCCACCGCGAACTGCAGCGTGGTGAGGACGCGCCGCAGCCACGGACCGTGCGCGCTCTCGCCGCTGCCGCGGCCGGCCAGTGCGGCGCCGGCGCGCACTTTCATGGCCGACCAGGTCGGGTAGACGCCGGCGGTCAGGCCGAGCAGCACGCCCAGCGCCAGCGTCACGGCCAGCGCGGCCGGGCTGAACATGCCTTCCAGCCGACGCTGCACCAGGTCGGCAAACAACGGCAGCAGCAGCCAGGCCAGCAACAGGCCGAGCAGGGTCGCGATCAGGCAGACCAGCACGGATTCGGCCAGGAACTGGCGCGCCACCGCCCGCGCCGGCGCCCCCAGCACCTTGCGCATGGCGATTTCGCGCTGCCGCGCCAGCGTGCGCACGGTGGCCAGGTTGACGTAGTTGGTCCCCGCCAGCAGCAGGATCAGCAGCGCCACCGTGGCCAGGCCCAGCAGCGCCTGGCGGTTGCCGTGCGGCGCCATCATGTCGTTCACGTCCGGCGCAAGATAAGCGTCGGCGATCGGGCCGAGCCGGTATTCGATCAGGTCGCGTCCCTTCAGAGCTGCCACTTGCTCGGCCTGGTCGCGCCGGATCAGGGAGGACTGGCGCAAACCGCGCTGGATGGCGTCGATCACCAGCCGCGGATCGGCGCCGGGCAGCAGCTTCAGGTAAGCCTTGCCGGGCATGAATCCCCAGGCATCGAGGGTGTTCTTGCGCACGTCGTCCGGCATGATCGTGCTGACCGTGCCGGCCAGCGCCTCGAAGGGCATGGTGCTGGCCGCCGGCTGGTCTTCCACCACTGCCGCCACCACGTAGGTCTGCTTGTCGCCCTGCAGGGTCTGGCCGACGGCGTCCACGCGGCCGAACAGCTTGACGGCCTGGGTGCGCGTCAGCGCCAGCGTGTCCGGACGGGTCAGCGCCGCGTGCAGGTCCCCGGCCAGCACCTTGGGCGCGAAGATCTTCTCGAAGTCGGGGTCGACCAGCGTCACCCCGAGCGCGATGGCGCGGTCGCCGACACGGGCGTCCAGGCCGCGGTCCAGGTAGGCGCTGGCGAGCAGCGGCTGGCCGCTGGCCAGCGCCGCGTCGCGCACCGGCAGGCTGGCGCCCGCCATCCATTCGCCGCCGAGCAAGGCCGTATTCCAGCGGTTCTCCAGCTGGTAGACGCGCTCGCGTTCGGGCACGTTTTTATCGTACGAGAACGAATGGCGGACGAAGCCGAGCAGCAGGAAGCACACGGCGATGCCCACCGCCAGGCCGAACACCACCACCGCCGAATAGGTCGGCTCCTTGGCCAGCAGGCGCCAGCCGATGCGGAAATCGCGCAGGGTCGTTTGTAGTTTGCTTGTCATGGTCTTCCTTATTCGCGCAGCGCCAGCGCCGGCCGGATCCGCACCGCCGCCACCGTATGGCGCAAGGTCGAGCCGAGCGCCACCGCGCCGGCCACCAGCAGCGCCGCGAGGATGGTCCAGACGCCGACCGGCGCGCGTTCGGTGAAGCCGGCCAGATAATGCTGCATCGCCAGCCAGGCCGGCGGCAATCCGAGCAGGGCGCCGGCGCCGATCAGCACCAGGAATTCGCGCATCACCAGCCCGCCCACCGCCGTGGTGCCGGCGCCGTACAGCTTGCGCAGCACGATCTCGCGGGCGCGCCGCTGCACGCTGTAGGCCGCCAGCACGTAGATGCCGAAGGCGGCGATCGCGGTCGCGATCACGCTCGATGCGGCCAGCAGCTTGGCCAAGCGCAGGTCGTCGGCGTAGTTGGCGGCGAAGATGCTGTCCACGCGCCGCACGTCCAGCACGTCGTTCGGGAACCAGCGCGGCCACAGTTCCTCGACCGCGCGCTGCACGTCTTCCAGCTTGTGCTCGCTGCGCACGGTGAAGGTGGAGGTGCGCGGCGACAGCCGGTAGATGGTCGGCTGCATCGGGTCGTGCGCCGAGCGGTGGCGGATGTCCGGCGCCACCCCGACCACCTGCATCGCCGTCTCCTGGCTGCCGGGCGAGCGGATGGTCTTGCCGACCGCATCCTGGGCGCTGGCGAAGCCGAACAGGCGTGCGGCGGCTTCGTTGATCACCAGCTTGTCGCGCTCCTCCGCCTTGTCGCGCGCCGGATCGTACAGGCGTCCTGCCACCGCTTTCAAGCCGTACACCTGGAAGAATTCGGGGCTGACCGCGAGCCAGTTGAGGTTGACCGGGGCGCCGCCGTCGCGCTGGTAGGAACCGCTGTTCTGGTTGACGGTGACGCGCGAGCCGCTCTCGGCCACGCCGCTGACACCGGGCAGGCGCGCCAGCGCATCCCGGAACGCGCGTACGTGGGCGTTGCGCATGTCGTCGCTGGCTTCCACCACCAGCAGCGGCGCCGGGTCGAAGCCTGGATCGAGGCTGCTGGCGTAGCGGGTCTGCCAGGCCACGGCCAGGGTCATGCCGGTCAGGCCCATCGCGGTCGCGAACTGCAGCACGGTCAGCACGCGGCGCAGCCACAGGCCGCCGGCGGTTTCGACGTTGCCGCGGCCGGACAGGGCGGCGGTCGGGCGCACCTTCAGCGCCGACCAGGTCGGGTAGGCGCCGGCCAGCACCCCGACCAGGACGCCCAGCAGCAGCGCCAGGCCCACCGAGGCGGGCGTGAACATGCGGTCGAGTTTGCGCTGCACCAGGTCGGCAAAGGCCGGCAGCAGCAGCCAGGCCAGCAGCAGGCCGATCAGGGTGGCGATCAGGCAGACCAGTACCGACTCGGCCAGGAACTGGCGGCTGACCGCGCCGGCGCTGGCGCCCAGCACCTTGCGCACCGCAATCTCGCGCTGGCGGCGCAGGGTGCGCACGGTGGCCAGATTGACGTAGTTGGTGGCCGCCAGCGCCAGGATCAGCAGCGCCACGCCGGCCAGGCCGAAGATGGTCTTGCGGTCGCCGTGGGTGTTGGAACGCTCGCTGACGTCGGGGTCGAGGTAAGCGTCGGGCAGGGAGCCGAGCTTGAATTCGATCAGGTCGTGGCCGTTCAGCGCCGCGATCTGCTCGGGCGTCATCGTGGTGTAGAAGTTCGAGGCCAGCATCGCGCGGCGCACCGCGTCGGTCACCGCGCGCGGGTCGGCGCCCGGCGCCAGCTTGATATAGGTCGGACCGTGCGAGGAGCCCCAGTTGGTCGTCACCAGCTGCCGGTATTCGTCGGTCCAGATCGTGGTGCCGGTGCCGGCCAGCGCCTCGTAGGGTACGGTGGTGGCGGCCGGCTGGTCTTCCAGCACCGCCATCACCTGGTAGGGGCGGCCGCCCACCTGCACGGTCTTGCCGACCGTTTGCGCGGGCGTGCCTTCGCTGCCGAACAGTTTGACGGCGGCTTCGCGGCTCAGGGCCAGCGCATCCGGACGCGCCAGCGCCGTTGCCAGGTCGCCGGCCAGCACCTGCGGCTGGAAGATCTCGCGGAAGGCCGGGTCGACCGCTGCCATGGCGATGCTTTGCACCTGGTTGCCGACCTTGACATCGATGCCCCGGGCAAGGAAGGCCGAGGCCTGGATCGGCACGCCGCTGGCGAGGGCGGCGTCGCGCGCCGGCAGGCTGGCGGCATTGCCCCAGCCATCGCCGCTGGCGTCGATGTTCCAGCGCTGCATCAGGCGGTAGACGTTGTCGCGCTGCGGCACGTGGCGGTCGTAGGACAGCGAGTGGCTCACATAGCCGAGCAGCAGGAAGCAGGCGCAGAAGCCCACCGCCAGGCCCAGGATCACGACCGCGGAAAAGGCGGGTTCCTTGACCAGCAGGCGCCAGCCGATGCGGAAATCGCGCAGGTTCATCTTCATGATTGCTTCCTTACGCGGCCTGCAGGGCGTCGACCACCACGCGGCCATCCAGCAGGTGCAGGGTGCGCGAGGCCTGGGCCGCGTGCGCCGGCGAGTGGGTCACCATCACCACCGTCGTGCCCTCGGCGTTAATCTGGCGCAGCAGGCGCATGACTTCGTCGCCGTGCGCGGTGTCGAGGTTACCGGTCGGTTCGTCGGCCAGCAGCATGGCCGGGCCGGCCACCAGCGCACGCGCGATCGCCACCCGCTGCTGCTGGCCGCCGGACAGCTGCGAGGGACGGTGACCGGCGCGGTGCGCCACGCCCAGGCGCTGCAGCATCTCCTGCACGCGGCGTTTTCTCTCGGCGGCCGGGGTGCCGGTGTATTCCAGCGCCAGCTCGACGTTCTCGTACACGCTCAATTCTTCGATCAGATTGAAACTCTGGAAGATGAAGCCGACCTTCCCGCGCCGCAGCGCGTTCAGGCGCGCCTCGCTCCAGCCGGCCACGTTCTGACCCTCGAACCAGTAGTCGCCGGAGGTCGGCACGTCCAGCAGGCCGAGTACGCTGAGCAGGGTCGACTTGCCGCAGCCGGACGGCCCGGTGATGGCCACGTATTCGCCGGCCGCGATGTCGAGGTCGATGCGGTCGAGCGCGGTGGTCTGCACTTCGCCTGCGTGGTGGATCTTGCTGACGCCTGAGAGTTTGAGCATGTCGGATTCCCTGTGTTTGGAAGATGGGTTTATTTCGTGAGTTGCAGCCGCTCGGCCTTGCCGAACGGGGCGTAGCTGGAAATGATGACGTTCTCGCCCGGCGCGAGGCCGGACAGCACCTCGACCTGGGCGTTGTTGCGGCGCCCGAGCTTCACGGCGCGCTTCTCGACACGTTCGCCGTCGCTCTTGAGCACGAACACCCAGGTACCGCCGGTGTCGTTCACGAAGGCGCCGTTCGGCAGCAGCATGGCCTTGGCCGGCTCGCCCAGGGTCAGCTGGGCGTCCATGCTCTGGCCCGGGCTGATCACCGCGGGTTGGCCGCCAGTGAACACCATCTCGGCGGTGAAGCGGCCTTCCTTGATCTGCGGGTAGACCGTGGCGACTTTCAGCGCAAAGGCCTTGCCGTCCTGGGTCACGCTGCCGACCCGGCCGACCGTGAGGCGGCTGAGATAAAACTCGTCGACCTGGGCGCTGAGCTTGAAATGCTGCGGGTCGTCGATGCGGCCGATGTGCTGGTCCGGGCGCACGGTCTGGCCGACCAGCATGCGGAAATCGGTCAGCACGCCGTCGGCGGGGGCGCGCACGGCCAGCGCGTCGACGGTGGCGCTGACCAGCTTCAGGCCGGACTGCAGGCCGTGCAGGCCGCTGTCCAGCTGGTCCAGCGCGCGGTCGCGCACCTTCTCTTCGCTGGCGACGGCGCGCTTTTCCTCGTCCAGCGCGCGCTGCTGCTGCGCCAGTTTATCGGCCGACTCTTCCAGCGCGACCGCGGAGATGAAGCCCTGGTGGGCCAGGCGCTGGTTGCGCGCATGCTGCTTCTGCGCCTGGCTCAATGCGAATTCGAGGTCGGACTGGCGGCGCTGGTGGTCGGTGCGCACGGCTTCCTGGGCCACGCGCAGCTGGGCCGCGTTGAAGATCTGCTGCGAGTACTCGGTCTGGCGCGCCAGCAGCTCCAGGTTGCGCTGCGGGTTCGACAGGCGGAACAGCAGGTCGCCCTTCTTGACGGCCTGGCCGTCCTTCGCGAACACCTCTTCGACGCGGCCGCTTTCCACCGAGTCGAGGATGATCGAATTGAGCGGCTCGGCGGTGGCGCGCACGACGATGTCGTCGCGGAACACGCCCTGTTCGACCCGCGCCAGGCGCACGTCACGGCTGGCCACCTGCAGGCCGTGCGGCACGAACTGCCAGCCGGCCCAAACCAGGCAGGCGCTGACGGCGGCCGCGGCGGCGATGCGCTTGAGCAGCCGGCCGCGCCGCTTCGGCACGACGGTGTCCATGGCGGCGCCGGTGACGGCGGAAGGAGGAATGTGATCCATGTTGATGCGTTGCTCCGAACGATGATGTGATCCCTTTTGCAAGTGCCGTGCCAGGCCGTTTTGGGTCTGTTTTCGCGTGTTTGTCCGCCTGTCCGGCGTGCACCTGTCCGGAACCGAACACCTGTGCCTGTGCGCTTGCGGACAGGCGTCCGCGGCAGCCGCCAGGGAAGTCGCCGCGGCTGAGCTGCACTGCTAGAATGGCAACACTATGGCCGACACCGCCGCCCACCTCCTGATCCTCGACGACGACACCGACGTCGCCTATGCCGCCCAGATGCTGCTGCGCCGCCGTCACGGCCGGGTGACCACGCTCGACGACCCCGCGCGCCTGTCCGCCGTGCTGGATGCCGGCGTGCCCGACGTGGTCCTGCTCGACCTGAACTTCACGCCTGGCCGCATCGACGGCGCCGAAGGCCTGGCCGTGCTCGACCGCCTGCGCACGCTCGCGCATCCGCCCGCGGTGATCGCCCTGACCGCGTACGCCGACGTGCCGCTGGCGGTCGAAGCCTTGAAACGCGGGGCCGGCGACTTCATCACCAAGCCCTGGGACAATGCGCGACTGATCGCCGCCGTCGATACCGCGCTGGCGCGCCGCAGCGCGCTTGCCGGCGGCGCCGCCACCACCGGCCTGATGGGCGACTCGCCGGCCATGCGCGGCGTGAAATCGATGATCGCCAGCGTCGCGCCGACCGAAGCCAACGTGATGGTGCTGGGCGAGAACGGCGTCGGCAAGGAACTGGTGGCGCGCGCAATCCACGCCGCGTCCAGCCGCGCCGGCGCGACCTTCCTCGCGGTCGACATGGGCGCACTGCCGGAATCGACTTTCGAGAGCGAACTGTTCGGCCACCGCAAGGGGTCCTTCACCGATGCGCGCAGCGACCGCGCCGGGCGCTTTCAGGCGGCGCGCGGCGGCAGCCTGTTCCTCGACGAGATCGGCAACATGCCGCTCGCCGGCCAGGCCAAGCTGCTGACCGCGCTGGAACGGCGCGAAGTCACGCCGATCGGCGCCGACCGCCCCGAGCCGATCGACGTGCGCATCGTCAGCGCCACCAACCTCGATGAAGCGCGCCTGTTCGACCCCGCCGTGTTCCGGCCGGATTTACTGTTCCGCCTGAACACGATCGTGATCCGCGTGCCGCCGCTGCGCGAACGGAGAGATGACGTGCCCGGCCTGCTGCATCACTACCTGTCGCTGTACGAGGCGCAGTACCGGCGGCCGGTGCGCGAACTCGCGCCCAGCGCGCTGCAGCGGCTATGCGAGTGGGCCTGGCCGGGCAATGTGCGCGCGCTGCGCCATGCCTGCGAACGCGCGGTGATCCTGGGTGCCCACGACGAATACCGCTACGAGGATTTCGGTCTGGCGATGCCGGCGCCGGCTCCCGTGCTGGATGTGCCGCTGCGCGCCGCGCCGGAAGCCGCCGACGGCGCGAACGTCGAATTCCGCCTCGGCGCGCTGGAGCGCGAAACGATCGCCGCAGCCCTCGACAAGGCCAAGGGCAACATCAGTCTGGCCGCGCGCATGCTGGGCCTTTCGCGCGCCGCGCTGTACCGCAAGCTGGGCAAGCATGGCATCTGAAGCGCGCCTGAAGGCGGGCGTGCTGCTGTCGCTGGCCGGCATCGTCCTGCTGGCTTTCGGCGCCGGCGCGGTGTACGGCTCGCCGCGCCTGGCCGTGCTGTGCCTGCTCGCGACGCTGCCGCTGGTGGCCAGCCTGTGGCGCTGCATGGACCGCCTGGGCGCGCTGCGGCGTGCGCCGCCGTCCATCGCGCCCGGCTTGCCGATCGAGCAGCAGGCCCTGCTCGACAATGCGCTGGCGCTCGAGGCGCGTCTCGAACACACGCCGGTGGCCCTGTTCCGCATCGACGGCGCCGGCGGCGAGGGTCAGGTCGCGCCGCTCAACGGCAATGCGCGCAAACTCGTGGCGCCTGGCCGCGCCAGCGATCCGGCCGGCCTGTACCGCCAGCTGGCGGCGCAGCCGGGCGAACGGCGCGCGCTGATCGACTTCGACACCGAGCGCGGCACCGAGCGCGCGCTGCTGGCGGTGTCGTCGCTGACGCTGCAGGGCCGGGCGCAGCGCCTGGCGGCCCTGATGCCGGTCGAAAGCGAACTCGAAGCCGAAGCCCTGCACGCCTGGCGCCAGCTGGTGCACGTGCTGACCCACGAGATCATGAATTCGCTGACGCCGGTGGCCTCGCTGTCGCACACGGCCTACGGACTGCTGGGCGAATTCCGCGGCGCGCTGCCGGAAGACGTGGGCCTGGACCTCAGCACCGCACTGGACGCGATCCGGAGACGGGCCGACAGCCTGGTCGATTTCGTGGCCAGCTACCGCAGCCTGTCCAACGTGCCGCCGGCGCAGCCGGAGCGGCTAGCCATCGGCGCATTGTTCGACCGCGTGGACGCGTTGGTGGGCCCGGCCTGGCGCGCGCGCGGCGGCGCCGTCGCATTCTCGGTCGAACCGGCGTCGCTGGAACTGATGGCGGATCCGGGCCAGCTCGAACAGGCGCTGATCAACCTGCTCAAGAATGCGTTCGAAGCCACCGCCGGCAACGACGGTAAAGGCGGCCAGGCCTGGGTCGCGGCGCGGCTGGTGCGCGGCGGCCGCCTGCGCATCGAGGTCAGCGACGACGGTCCCGGCGTGCCGGACGGGCTGGCCGCGCACATCTTCACGCCTTTCTTCACCACCAAGAAGCAAGGCGGCGGCATCGGTCTCGCCATGGTGCGCCACCTTGTCCACGAGAACGGCGGCACCGTGCGCCACGCGCGCTCGGTGGGGCGCGGCGCGCGCTTCGTGCTGACCTTTTAACGTTAAGCAACGTGCATACGCCTGATCTGGCGCAGCCCGGAGAGGCACACACGGCCGTATCGTTGGCACGCCATCATTGCCGGAGCCTTCCATGCCATTTTTTGTCCGTGTCCGCCTTTGCCTGGGCGCGTCCCTGCTGTCGCTGCTGCTGGGTGCGCCGGCCTTCGCCGATCCTTTGTACACCATGAACTTCATGCCGACCGGTTTCGCACCGTCGGCGCTCAACAATGCCGGGCAGACCGTCGGCACCTGGAACGGCGCGGCGGCCATCCTGTCCGCCGGCGGCATCACCAGCCTGGCCGGCGTGGCGCCGGGCAGCTACGGCCTCGGGATCAACGACCGCGGCGACGTGGCCGGCGCTTTCGATTCCCCATGGAGCGGCAATGCGTTCGCCTATGTCGGCGGAAGCTTGCGGCAGATCGGACTGCTGCTAGGGGAGGACCATCCCTATTCGAACGCGGTCGCGATCAACAACGCCGGGATCGTGGCCGGCAATGCCTATCCCTTCGTCGGCGAAGCCATGCGCGGCTACGTCTACGACAACGGCACAGTGCGCCTGATCCCGACCTTCGGCGGCGACTGGAGCAACGCCACCGCCATCAATGCTTCCGGCACGGTGGTCGGCACCGCCACGCTGGTTCCCACCGAGAGCGTGATCGACCCGGACCGCCACGCCTATCGCGACGCCGGCGGCATCATGCAGGATCTCGGTACGCTGGGCGGCCTGCGCAGCGAGGCCTACGACATCAACGACGCCGGGCTGGTGGTCGGCTGGTCGGAAACCGAGATCAACCCGGACGGCGTGCCGCTCTCGCGCCCCTTTCTGTACCGCGACGGCGCGCTGCTCGACCTCGGCTCGCTGGGCGGCTATTACGGCTACGCGCGCGCGATCAACAACCTGGGCATCGTGGTCGGCGAATCCGATATCGTCACCGACATCGGCTGGGGCTCGCACGCCTTCTTCTACCAGGACGGCAGGATGCTCGACCTGAACGCCCTGGTGACCGGCGCCGGGGACTGGGAAATCGTGGACGCCAGGGACATCAACGACGCCGGCCAGATCCTGGCCCGCGCCTGCCGCCTGGGTTCCTGTACCGATGTGCGCCTGGACATGATCCCTGCCGTGCCGGAACCGTCGACCTGGATGCTACTGCTGGGCGGTCTGTGCCTGCTGGCCGTGCGCGGCCGCAAGCGCGTGGTGCCGGTCGTGGCGGCGCTGCTGCTGCCGGCGGCGGCGCTGGCCGAGCCGCTGTACAGCGCCACCTTCCTGCCCGCGAATTTCCAGGCGCTCGGCATTGACGACGCCGGGCGCATCACCGGCAGCGGCAGCACCGACGAGGGCGGGCGCGCCTTCGTGTGGTCCGCGGGCGACCTGTCTTTCCTGCCGACCCTGGGCGGGCCGTCGGCCTACGGCACCGCCATCAACGGCAACTACGTCACCGGTTCCTCGATCTCGGGCGACTTCACGCGCGCTTTCGTGTACAGCGGCGGCACGATCCAGCGCATCGGCACCCTGTACGGCGGCGACAGCTATGGCTATGGGGTGAATGCGGCCGGACAGGTGGTGGGCGAGTCGACCGATGCTGCCGGCAACAGCCGCGCCTTCCTCTACAGCGGCGGCGCGCTCACCGACATCGGCACGCTGGGCGGGACCGATGCGCGGGCGCGCGGCATCAATGACTTCGGCATGATCGTCGGCGGCTCCGCACCCGGTCCGGCCTTCCCGGACGACGGCGCCCACGCTTTCCTGTACCGCGACGGCGTCATGCAGGACCTCGGCACCCTGGGCGGCGGCTTCAGCTGGGCCAACGCGATCAACAACGCCGGCCAGGTGGCTGGCTACAGCCTGATCGCCGATAACGTGGCCCAGCACCCCTTCCTGTGGAGCGGCGGCAGCATGCTGGACCTGGGTTCGCTGGGCGGCGACTGGGGCGAAGCGCGCGCACTCAACGAAGCCGGGGTGGTGGTCGGCGCCGGCAGCCTGCCGGGCTTCGGTTTTTCGCATGCGTTCGTGTACCGGGACGGCCTGCTGCAAGACCTGAACGGCCTGGTCGCGGGCCTCGACGAGGGCTTCGTGCTCACCGAGGCGGTCGGGATCAACGAGCTGGGCCAGATCGCCGCCAACGGCTGCAACGAGTTCGGCTTCTGCGCGCCGGTGCTGCTGTCGCCGGTGCCGGAACCGGCGCAGGCCCTGCTGCTGCTGGCCGGGCTGCCGCTGCTGGGCGGTCGCCTGCGGCGCGCCATGCATCTTGAATAAACATTATGCTAAGTCTGCCTGGCCCTGTTGGCCGCGGCAGATTTGGAGGAAGGAATGGCAACAGCGGACACCAGCGACCCACATGCAATCGAACACCTGACATCGCGCCAGCGCGTCTTCGCGATCGTCGGCGCTTCGTCCGGCAATCTGGTCGAATGGTTCGACTTCTACATCTACTCGTTCTGCGCACTGTATTTTTCTTCCGCCTTTTTCCCGAAGGCCGACCCGACCGTCCAGCTGCTGAACACCGCCGGCATCTTCGCCGCCGGCTTCCTGATGCGCCCGGTGGGCGGCTGGCTGTTCGGCCGCATCGCCGACCGCTACGGCCGCCGCAACGCGATGATGATCTCGGTGTTGATGATGTGCGGCGGTTCGCTGCTGATCGCGGCGCTGCCGACCTACGCCACGATCGGCACCGCGGCGCCGGTGCTGCTGCTGGTGGCGCGCCTGTTCCAGGGCCTGTCGGTGGGCGGCGAATACGGCACCAGCGCCACCTACATGAGCGAGGTGGCGGAACCGGGCCGCAAGGGCTTCTTCGCTTCCTTCCAGTACGTGACCCTGATCGGCGGCCAGCTGGCGGCGCTGCTGGTGCTGGGCATCCTGCAGCTGCTGTTGTCACACGAAGAACTGGTGGCCTGGGGATGGCGGATTCCCTTCGTGGTCGGCGCCGCTTCCGCCCTGGTGTCGCTCTACCTGCGCCGCTCGCTGCACGAAACCACCAAGGAATCGGAGCGCAAGAGCGAAGCGGCGGGCAGCGTGAGTTCGCTGCTGCGCCACCATAGCCGCGCCTTCGTCACGGTGCTCGGTTTCACCGCCGGCGGCTCGCTGATCTTCTACGCCTTTACGACCTACATGCAGAAGTACCTGGTCAACACGGTCGGCATGAGCACCCCCACCGCCAGCCGCGTGATGACGGTCTGCCTGCTGATCTACATGCTGATGCAGCCGGCCTTCGGCGCGCTGTCGGACCGCATCGGCCGCAAGACCTCGATGATCCTGTTCGGCGCGCTGGCGGCGATCTTCACCGTGCCGATCCTGAGCACGCTGCGCGGCGTCCACAGCCCGCTGATGGCCGGCGTGCTGATCACCTGCGCGCTGGCGATCGTCAGCTTCTATACCTCGATCGGCGGCCTGATCAAGGCCGAGATGTTCCCGGTCGAGGTGCGGGCGCTGGGCGTGGGCCTGTCGTATGCGATCGCGAACGCCGTGTTCGGCGGTTCGGCCGAGTACGTGGCCTTGTGGTTCAAGCAGGCCGGCCACGAACCGTATTTCTACTGGTACGTCAGCATCATGGCCGCGGTGGCCTGCCTGGTGGCTTTCATGATGCCGGACCCGACCAAGTCGGGCCACCTCAAGTAATCAGGCGAGAGCTGCGGCGCGGATCATATCAACGTGCAGGATGCCGTCTTCGTCGTAGGGTTCGGAGACGGTAACGAAGCCGAAGCCGGCATAGAAGGCTTCCAGATGCGCCTGCGCGCCGATGCGGATCGCGTGGCCCGGATGCAGCTGGCAGGCCAGCGCGATGCCCTGCGCCACCAATTCGCGTCCGAGACCGCTGCCGCGCGCGGCCGGGCTGGTGACCACGCGGCCGATCGACATCTCCGCGTACTTCGCGCCCGGCGCCAAGCAGCGCAGGTGGGCGACCAGTTCCGGTTTGCCGCCGGCGTCGCGCCAGCCGAGCAGGTGATGGGCGCCCGGATCGAGGCCGTCGATGTCCGGGTACAGGCAGGTCTGTTCCAGCACGAACACTTCCTGGCGCAGCGCCAGCATTGCATACAGCTGCGCGACCGTCAGGTCGGCGAAGCCGCTCCATTGCCAAGTAATCATTTGTTTGTTTATTTAAACAATTGTTTGAAATTCAGACGGCTGTTTCAAAGCCTTCGAGCACGTTGACGACATTGGTGCCGAGCTCGGGCGCTGCGGCGCCGCCCTCGAACACGAAGACGGTGGGCAGGCCCAGGTAGCCGATGCGCTCGCCGACGCGCAGAAACTCGGCGCCGTTCAGGCCGAAGCCGCCCACGCCCAGCGACACCACCAGCGCCTGCGGCGCGAACATCGACATCTTGAGGCAGGCCGACTCCAGTGCGGCGAACCACTGGTTCGCGCTCGCATCCCGCGCCAGCGGCAGGTTCATGTTGTAGCCGACGCCTTCGCCTTCGCCGATCTCGTCGGCGTGGCCGAGATAATAGGGGTAGTCCTGGCGCGGATCGGCGTGGATCGAGGCGAACAGCACGTCCTTGCGGCGATAGAAGATGCTCTGGGTGCCGTTGCCGTGGTGCTGGTCGAGGTCGAGGATGGCGACGCGCTGCAGGCCGTCGTCCAGCAGGTGCTGGGCCGCGAGGGCCGCATTGTTCAGGAAGCAGCTGCCGCCGAAATAATCGGCGCCGGCGTGGTGGCCGGGCGGGCGGGTCAGCGCAAAGCTGCCGCGCTCGCCCAGGCGCAGCGCGTGAGCCGCGTTGACGGCGCAATCGGCGCCGGTCTTGGCGGCAACCCAGGTGCCCGCGGTCAGGGGCGTAACGCTGTCCATCGAGTACAGGCCGAGCCTGGCCGTGAAATCGTCCGGCTCGATGTCGTGGCGCATGCCGCGGATCGGCCATACCGAGGGCAGGGCGTCCTGCTGCCCGTTGCGCGGATCGAGGTTGCTCCACTCGCTCCAGGCGGAACGCAGGAAATGCAGGTAGCGCGGCGTGTGCACCCGCTCCAGCGACACCAGCGGCACGCCATGCGGGGTGACGATCTGGCCCAGGCCGCGCCGGCTCAGTTCGGCGACGACGAGGTCGGCCCGTTCCGGCTTGTCCGAACACGGCGCACGCTCGCCGCGCAGCAGAGAGTTGCGCGGCGCGTGTTGGGCGTGGTGTTCGTTGTAAAAGGTGAGCAAAGTGGGCCTCGTGCGGCAACACACCGTCGTTCCCGGCCTGGCCGGCCGCCTTGGCGGGAACCCAAGTTCTGCGTGAGCTATCGAAACGCGTACAAACTTGGGTACCCGCCTCCGCGGGTACGACGTTGTTAGCAATTACCGCACAGTGTACTGCTGTTATAAGCAGCAACAAAATCATCGAAGCTGCCGGTGTCGGTCTGCTCGATCTGCTGCTGCTCGGCCAGCGAGGCCTGCGCCATCTCGTCGAACACGGCCACCTCGGCCGGCATCAGCGCCTCGCCGCGGAAAGCCTGCGCATGCAGTTCGCTCTGCTGCAGGCCGAACTTGGCGAAGGAGCCGAGCGCGCGCACTTCGTCCAGCACGCGGGCTGACGGGGTCAAAGAAGGATCGAGCGCCTTGGCCTTCTGCGCTTCCAGCGAGGCCAGATGCGCGCCCTGGTAGTTGTGCTCCTTGTCCAGCAGCTCGGCCAGCGGACGGATGCGCTCGATCAGCTCCAGCGCCCAGTCTTTCAAAGGCACCTCGACGTCGTCGCGCGTCAGGGTCAAATCCGGGCGGCGGCCTTCCTTGACGGTGCGGGCGAAGTTGCGGGCGTGGATCTGGCCTTCCATCGCATTGATCTTCGGGCTTTCTTCGAGCGCGCAGAACAGCAGGAAGGCGTCCAGGAAGCGGCCGGTCTCGACGGCGATGCCGACCGGTTCGAACGGATCGACGTCCAGGCAGCGCACTTCGATGTACTGCACGCCGCGGTTGCACAGCGCCTGCACCGGACGCTCGCCGGTGCGGATCACGCGCTTCGGGCGGATCGTCGAATAGTATTCGTTCTCGATTTGCAGGATGTTGGTCGACAGCTGCACCCACTCGCCATCCTTCTTGGTGCCGATTTCTTCATACGGCGGATACGGGCGGTTGACCGCGTCCATCAGCGAGGTGACATAGCTTTCCAGGCTGTTCTCGTGCGGGCGGAGGCCGGACTGGGCGTCGTTCTGGTAGCCCAGGTCGCTCATGCGCAGGCTGGTCGCGTAGGGCAGATACAGGGTGTCGTCGGACAGCGTTTCGAGCTGGTGCGCGCGGCCGCGCAGGAAGCCTTTGCTGAGTACCGGCGAGGCGCCGAACAGGTACATCAGCAGCCAGCTGTAGCGGCGGAAGTTGCGGATCATCGCGATGTAGCTCTCGGACTGGAAGTCGCGCAATGCATGGCGGCGTTCTTCCATGATGCCTTCGCTCTGGGCGATCAGGGTCCAGAACTGTTCCGGCAGCGAGTAGTTATAGTGGATGCCGGCGATGCATTGCATGGCCTTGCCGTAGCGCAGCGCCAGGCCGCGGCGGTAGACGTGCTTGAGCATGCCGATGTTCGAGCTGCCGTACCAGGCGATCTCGATCTCTTCTTCCGAAGGCAGGTCGCAGGGCATCGACTGGCTCCACAGCATCTCGCCGCCCAGCTTGGTATAAGCGTAGCGGTGGATCGCGTCCAGGCGGTGGATCGCCAGGCCGATGTCGTGCTCGGCCGGGGTGATGAATTCGAGCAAGGCTTCCGCGTAGTCGGTGGTGATCTGCGGATGGGTGAGCGCGGCGCCGAGTTGCACCGGATGCGGCGTGCGCGCCAGCTGACCCTGGCCGTCGACGCGCAAAGTCTCGCGCTCGATGCCGCGCAGGCCCTGCAACAGCAGGCCGCGGTGGGCATCGTCGTCCAGCAGCGCCAGGCGCTTGTTCAATTGATCCGACACGGTGTTTCCTTTCTTGTACTGCCGATGAGGTGCAGAGAGTAACCGAAAAACGCCAAGCGCGCCGGGCACCCCCCAATTCTGCATTATGTGATGTTTTTGTTACTGAAATACGTCGCCTGGCTTGGCCGCGGGCGCTGAAGAAGGCGCTGTGGAAGGCGTGGCAGCCGGGACATTTGGCGCCGGCGCGGCCTCCACCGGCGGCGTGCGCTGGGCCGCGATCCAGCGCCGCACCTGGCGCTCCAGCACGCCCAGCGGCAGGGCGCCGTTGTCCAGCACCGCATCATGAAAAGCGCGCAGGTCGAAGCGCTCGCCCAGCGCCGTCTGCGCCTCCGCACGCAGCGAGGCGATGCGCAGCTGGCCCAGTTTATAGCCCAGCGCTTCGCCCGGCCGGACGATGTAGCGGTCGACTTCGACCTCGTTGTCTGGCGCCGGATTCGCGGTGTTCGCGTTCAAGTAGTCGATCGCTTGCTGGCGGCTCCAGCCCATCGCGTGGATGCCGGTGTCCGCCACCAGGCGGGCCGCGCGCAACAGCTCGTCGGCCAGGTAGCCGAAGCGCGAGAACGGGTCGCGCAGCAGGCCCAGCTCCGGTCCCAGGCTTTCCGCGTACTGGGCCCAGCCTTCGCCGTAGGCCACATACCAGCCTTGTCTGCGGAAGGCCGGCAGCGCGCTGTTCGCCTGGGCGCGCGCCACCTGCAGGTGGTGGCCGGGCAGGCCTTCGTGCAGGGTCAGCGTCTCGATCTCCCACAGCGGCCGCGTGTTCAAACGCGCCGTATTGATCACCAGCGCCGCCACCCGGTCCGGGCTGCCGGCTTCATAGTATGCCGCGCCCTGGCCCTCGGCGCCGGCCGCCTGCACCGGCTTGACCGCGAGTTCGTCGGCCGGGATCGCATTGAACAGCAGCGGCAGTTTGCTGGCCACGCGCGCGATGCTGCGGCGGTAGCGGTTCAGCAGCGCGTCAGGCTCGGTATAGAACAGGCGCGGGTCGCTGCGGGCGAAGGCGATGAACTGGTTGATATTGCCGCGAAAGCCGGTGCTCGGCACCAGCGCCGCGATCTCGGCGCGGATGCGCGCGACTTCCTTCTGGCCCAGCGCGTGGATCTCGGCAGGGGTCAGGTCGGTGGTGGTCGCGCTTTTCACGAGGAAGGCGTACCAGGCCGGCCCGCCCGGCAGGCTGGAGGCGGCGATGGTCGGCCGCGCCGCCGGCAGGTAGTCGTTGCGGATGAAGTCTTCGAGCTGCTGCAGGCTGGGCGCCAGGCTGGCGACGGCGGCCTGGCCGTCGGTCACCAGCTTCTCGCGCGCTTCCTGGGGAATGGTCGCGGGCAGGCGCCTGAAGGGTTCGGACAGCGCGCCGTCGGCCAAGTGTTCGCGCAGCGCGCGCAGCTGGGCCGGCAGGCCGGCCATCGCCACCTTTGGCGCGGTCCAGCCGGTGCGCATGCCGGCGCGCAGCTGTTCGACGATGCCGTCGATGTGGCGCGGCACCGCGTTCAGGCGCGCGATGTAGCTGCGGTAATCGTCTTCGGTAATGAAGGGCATCTGCGCGGCCAGCTGCGGCAGGCGGATATGGATGCCGTCGCGCGCCGTGATCGGCTGCGGGTCGACCGGCGCCAGGGCATTGCGCGCCAGGCTGCGCTCCTTGTCGGCGATGAACAGTTCGAGCGACAGCGAATCCTGCGCTTTCAATTGGCTGCCGTCGAGCTGGCGCGCCAGATCCAGCATGCGGCGCTCGTGTTCCAGCGTTTTGGCGGCGCCGGCCAGCGAGCTGTCGCTCAGCAGCGCATCGTAGCGGTGGTCGCCGACTGAAGTGGCGAATTCCGGTGCATGCTTCAGCCGCCACTGCCAGTCGCGTTCGAACAGGGCCTGGGCCTGCTCGTGCATCGATTCCTTGCTGCTGTCGCGGGCCAGCGCGCCGGGCGGCGCCAGCAGGCAGCCGACAGCCAGCAGGGTCACAGTAAACAGGGAAAGGCTCAGCCGGGCCGCGAACAGCCGGGGCGCGGACAGGCGAGGCATGCGTGGGCTCCGGGAAGTGGGCCGGCCATTGTAACAAAGGGGGCAAATGGCCCGCGCCGGGCTGGCTTCAGGCAGCGATCCGCCCGCCGCTGACGCGCTCGATGCCGGCCAGGTCGCGCCAGCTCTGCACCTCGACGTAGCCGGCGCCGTTCAGCAAAGCACGCACGCTGGCGGCCTGGTCGTAGCCGTGCTCCATCAGCAGCCAGCCGCCGGCCACCAAGTGAATTGGGCTGCCAGCCACGATCGTACGCAGCGCGCTCAAGCCGTCCGCGTGGTCGGTCAGGGCGCCGCTGGGTTCGAAGCGCAAGTCGCCCTGCGCCAGGTGTTCATCGCCGGCGGCGATATAGGGCGGGTTCGAGGCGATCAGCTCGAAGCGTTCATCGGCGGCCAGGGCGCCGAACCAGTCGCTTTGCAGGAAGCGTACTCTAGCCTGGTTGTTCGCAGCGTTGCGCTGCGCTACCGCCAGCGCCGCTTCGCTGACATCCAGCGCGGTCACCGCGGCATCCGGACGGCTGTGGGCGACCGATACGGCGATCGCGCCGCTGCCGGTGCCCATGTCGAGCAGGCGGCCCCGCGGCGGCAGGCGTTCAAGGGCGAGTTCGACGATCAGTTCCGTGTCCGGACGCGGGATTAGGACCGCCTCATTGACTTCGAAATCGAGGCCGAAGAATTCGCGGCGGCCGACGATGTAGGCGATCGGCTCGCCGGCCAGGCGGCGCGCGACCAGCGCATCCAGGCGCGCCGCTTCGTCTGCGCCCAGCGGCTGCTCGGCGCGGGTGATCAGCTGCACGCGCGTCAAACCCGTGGCGTGGCACAGCAGGATGCGGTTTTCCAGCGTATCGAGCGGCAGTGCGGCCAGTGCCGCGGCGATGGGCGTGCCGGACTGGATCATCAGCGACCGCGGCGCACCAGCACCCAGACCAGCGACAGGGTGAGGATGGTGAACCAGACCGCCGACCACTGCGGCACGTTCAGGCCCAGCACCGTGTCCTGGGCCGCTTCGCACAGGCCGTCGGCGCGGAACAGCCAGGGAAGAAAGGTCGCGGTCGGGATCTTGTTCAGGATGGTTTCCATCGGGTCGATGCCGCAGGAAAAGCCCGGGTGGGCCAGCACGTACAGGTGCTTGCCGACCACGCCCAGCCCGCCCAGCGCGCACAGCAGCGCCAGGCTGCCGAGCGCCTTGATCTTGTTGGCGAAGGCGCCGATCAGGCTGAAGATGGCCACGCCCAGGAACAGGTAGCGCTGGATCACGCACAGCGGGCAGGGCAGCATGTCTTTCGCGTGCTGGAGATAAAGGGCCGCGCCGACCAAGGCGATGCTGACGGCGGCGATCAGGAGCAGGGCGTTGCGGGAACTGGGCATGGGTCTTCCTGTGATGACGAATCTTGCGATTTTCGCATGAACCAACTTAATCGGGACTGAACTCAAAAAAGTGCTCTGACCCCGAATTAATATCAATGAAGACCATCAATCGCCGAGGGCGGCCAGCAGTTCGGCCTGGTGCTCGGCCGACAGGGCGTTGGTCAGCTCGTTCAGGTCGCCGTCCATGATCATGTCCAGCTTGTACAGCGTCAGGTTGATGCGGTGGTCGGTCAGGCGGCCCTGCGGGAAGTTGTAGGTGCGGATGCGTTCGCTGCGGTCGCCCGAGCCGATCAGGCTTTTACGGGTCGCCGCTTCCTTGCTCTGCTGCTCGCGCAGCTGCACGTCCTTGATGCGTGCGGCCAGCACCTTCATCGCCTGCGCCTTGTTCTTGTGCTGGCTGCGGTCGTCCTGGCACTCGACCACGATCCCGGTCGGCAGGTGGGTGATGCGCACCGCGGAGTCGGTCTTGTTGATGTGCTGGCCGCCGGCGCCGGAGGCGCGGTAGGTGTCGATGCGCAGCTCGGCCGGGTTGATCTGCACGTCCTCCACTTCGTCCGCCTCCGGCATCACCGCCACCGTGCAGGCCGAGGTGTGGATGCGGCCCTGGGTTTCAGTGGCCGGCACGCGCTGCACGCGGTGACCGCCGGATTCGAATTTCAGCTTCGAATACACGCCGTTGCCGATGATGCGCGCGATGACTTCGCGGTAGCCGCCCAGGTCCGATTCCGAGGCCGACACGATCTCCACCTGCCAGCGGTTGCGTTCGGCATAACGCGTGTACATGCGCAGCAAATCGCCGGCGAACAGCGCCGATTCGTCGCCGCCGGTGCCGGCGCGGATCTCGAGGAAGATGTTGCGCTCGTCGTTCTCGTCCTTCGGCAGCAGCATCTTCTGCAGTTCCAGGTCGAGCTGCAGCAGGCGCTGCTTGGCCGCCTCGATCTCGTCCTGCGCGAATTCCTTCATCTCCGGATCGGCCAGCATGTCCTGCGCCGCGACGATGTCGCCCTGGGCGGTCTGGTATTGGTGGTAAACCGAGACCAGCGGGCCGAGCTCGGCGTGTTCCCGGCTCATCTTGCGGAAGTTGTCCATGTTCGAGGTGGCGCCTTGGGTCGCCAGCAGTTCGTCCAGTTCGACGAGGCGGTTGGCCAGCTGGTCCAGCTTGAACAGCATGGATGGTTTCATAGCGTTCTGACTTAATTGAGATGAGAGGGGAGCCGCAGGGCGGCAGCATACACGGACACGGCCTGCATCAGGCCATGTGCGGAAGAAAAGCAGACGCTAACGGCGGCCGCGGAACAGCTGGGGCAGCAGGGCGGCCAGGCGCGCGCGTTCGTCGCCCTGGGCACGGTGCAGGGCCTGTTGCGGACCGTGCAGGAATTTGGCGGTCAGACCCTTCGACAGCGCTTCCAGCACGGCGTCGACGTCCTCGCCTTTCGCCAGCAGCTTGCGCGCGCGCTCGAGTTCGGCCAGGCGCAGGCTTTCGCTGGACTCGTGCAGGTCGCGGATCACCGGCACCACGGCGCGGTCGCCGATCCAGTGCATGAAGGATTGCACGCGGGTCTCGATGATGGCTTCGGCCTGGGCCACGGCGGCTTGGCGGTGTTCGACGCCGGTGCGCACCACGTCCGCGAGGTCGTCGACGGTGTACAGGAACACGTCGTCGAGCTTGCCCACTTCCGGTTCGATGTCGCGCGGGACCGCCAGGTCGACCATGAACATCGGGCGGTGGCGGCGCGCCTTGACTGCGCGTTCGACCAGGCCTTTACCAATCAGCGGCAGCGTCGACGCGGTCGAGGAGATCACGATGTCGAACTGCGGCAGCAGCTCCGGCAGGTCGGCCAGGCGGATCGCGCGGCCGGCAAAGCGCGAAGCCAGCGCTTCGCCGCGCTCCAGCGTGCGGTTGGCGATCGTGATCGATTTCGGGTTGTGGGCGGCGAAGTGGGTGGCGCACAGCTCGATCATTTCGCCGGCGCCGATGAACAGCACGTTCTGGCTGCTGACCGAATCGAAGATGCGTTCCGACAGGCGCACCGCGGCGGCGGCCATCGACACCGAATGGGCGCCGATCTCGGTGGTGCTGCGCACTTCCTTGGCGACCGCGAAGCTGCGCTGGAACAGCTGGTGCAGGTAAGTGCCGAGACCGCCGGCTTCGTCGGCGACGCGCACCGCGTCCTTCATCTGGCCCAGGATCTGCGCTTCGCCAAGCACCATCGAATCGAGGCCGGAGGCGACGCGGAAGGCGTGGCGCACCGCGTCGTGCTGGGGCAGCATGTACAGGTGCGGACGCAGGTCGGCGAATTGCAGGCGGTGGTAGTCGGCGAGGAAGCGCGCGGAGGCGTCGAGCGGATCGGCCACGTCGCTGGCGGCATACATCTCGGTGCGGTTGCAGGTCGAGAGCAGGGCCGCTTCGTGCTGGCCGCCGCTAGGCATTTGCGTATCCAGGCGCGAAAACCAGCTACGTGCGGCCTGCACCGCCTGGCCCAGATGCTCGGGCGCCAGCGCCAGTTGCTCGCGCAGCGAGACCGGTGCGGTGTTGTGATTCAGGCCGACGGCGAGCAGTTGCATGGGTGATCAAAAAATGGGCAGCACGCCCATTATACCCCGTTGCGCGCGGGGTTTCACGGCAGGGCCTCATGGCCTTGGCTTCAGGCGCCCAGCTTCTCCAGCCGGTAGCCGTAGCTGTACACCGGCACCAGGCGGAAACCGTTCTCCGGACGCAGGCGCAGCTTGTTGCGCACGCGCGAGACGTGGGTGTCCATGGTGCGCGAAGGCACGGCGGTTTCACGCACCCAGATCGATTCGTGGATGTAGGCGCGAGACAGCGGACGGCCCAGGTTGCGGAAGAACAGCAGCGCCAGGTTGAATTCCTTGTGCGTGACGTCGATCGATTCGCCGCCCATGGTCAGGCGGCCCGGGCGGGTTTCGAAGGTGTAAGGACCGAATTGCAGCTGTTCGGCGCCGTTCTGCGACGGATACGCGCGGCGCAGCAGGGCCTGCACGCGCGCCACCAGCTCGCCGCGGCGCAGCGGCTTGACCAGGTAGTCGTCGGCGCCGGCGGTCACGCCGGACACGATGTCGTCCTCGGAAGCGCTGCCGGCCAGGAAGATGGTCGGCGTGTTCGGCGCCATCTTTTCCTTGGCGCGGCGCAGCAGTTCGGCGCCCGGAACATCGCTGATCTGCCAGTCGAGGATCAGCAGGTCGGTGCTGTCCTTGCGCAGTTGTCCCAGCATGTCCTTGCCGCTATCGAAGGCCTGGCATTGATGGCCGGCCCCGGTCAGCACCTGGCAGATCAGTTCTGCTTGGGAGGGATCGTTGTCCAGTACGGTGATTCTCATGATGATGCGGTCTCGACAGGTGGGACTACAACTATTAGTGCTGTAGGATCGTTCCTACAACTTATTTCCGAATATAGCAGACTTTCTAAAATCAAAGCTACACATGCTTCAGATAAATTTACATTTTCGTTGGGGAATAGCGTCACAGCCGTGACAACGCCTCCTGACAGGGCGGGCTACACTGCCTCTACGACTGTCAACCAAGGAAAACGATGCTCAAAAAGTTTCTCAAGAAAAAGACACAAGTTGCCGGTCCGGTGGCCCTGCTGCCGCTGTCGGGCGACGACATCGACCGCGTGCGCGAGCGCTGCCGGGCGCTGGTGCGCAAGCGGGCGGCAATCTCGGCCGGCGTTTCGGCGATACCGATCCCGGGCGTGGACATGGTGTCGGACCTGGCCAGCTTCGCTTCCATGGTCGAGGACATCAACAGGGATTTCGGCCTGACGCCGGCGCAGATCGAGGCGCTGCAGCCGCACATGCGGGTCGCGACCTATCAGGCAATGGCGGCGCTGGGCGGCACGCTGGTCGGCAAGCTGGTGACGAAGGAACTGGTATTGAAACTGCTGCAGAAATCGGGCGCCAAGCTGGCGGCCAAGTCGGCCACCAAGATCGTGCCGCTGGCGGGGCAGATCGCCTCGGCGGCGATCGGGTTCGCGCTGTTTCGCCAGATGGGCTACCAGCACGTGGAAGCCTGCGCCAAAGTGGCGCAGGAGGTAGGACAGAAAGCGGGAACGCCGGCTTAGGCGTCCGGCAGCACCACGTTGACGTCGAGGACTTCCAGGTTGCCCTGGCGGTCCAGCGAAATCTTGATGTCGTCCGCGTTGACCTTGGTGTACTTCGAGATCACTTCGATCAGTTCGCGGTGCAGGGCCGGCAGGAAGTCCGGGCCGCTGCGGCCGCCGCGTTCGCGGGCGATGATGATCTGCAGCCTTTCCTTGGCCGCCGTCGCGCTTTGCTGTTTCTTGGGAAACAGGAAATTAAGCAAGGGCATGTCACTTTGCTCCGAACAGGCGCTGCAGGAAGCCCGGCTTCTCGTAGCTGGTGTAACGCAGCGGGATCTCTTCGCCGAGGAAGCGGCCGACCACGTCCTGGTAGGCCTGGGCCACGTCGGTGTCCTTGAAGTGGATCGCCGGGTTGCCCTGGTTCGAGGCGTGCAGCACGGCTTCCGATTCCGGAATGATGCCGACCAGCGGAATGCGCAGGATTTCCTGCACATCCTGGTAGGACAGCATTTCGTCGTTTTCCACGCGGCGCGGCGAATAACGGGTGATCAGGAGGTGTTCCTTGACCGGCTCGCCGCCGCTCTGGGCGCGGCGCGACTTGGCCTGCAGGATGCCGAGGATGCGGTCGGAGTCGCGCACCGACGAGACTTCCGGGTTGGTGACGATGATCGCTTCGTCGGCGAAGGTCAGGGCCATCAGCGCGCCGTGCTCGATACCGGCCGGCGAGTCGCAGATGATGAATTCGAAGCCCATTTGCACCAGTTCGTTCAGCACGCGCTCGACGCCGTCTTCGGTCAGGGCGTCCTTGTCGCGGGTCTGCGAAGCCGGCAGGATGAACAGGTTTTCGCAGTGCTTGTCCTTGATCAGGGCCTGGGTCAGCGTCGCTTCCTTGTTGACCACGTTGATCAGGTCGTACACCACGCGGCGTTCGCAGCCCATGATCAGGTCGAGGTTACGCAGGCCGACGTCGAAGTCGATAACGGCGGTCTTGTGGCCGCGCAGCGCCAGGCCGGTCGAGAAGCTCGCGCTCGAAGTGGTCTTGCCGACACCGCCCTTACCGGACGTTACAACGATAATTCTTGCCATGAAAATTCAATGTCCCTATTCAGTATCTGGTCAGTGCTGGGGGATTCCCATGCGCTCAGGCACGGCCCGGCGAACCCAGCGATGATATATCGATTCGGTCGCCAGCCAAACGGATTTGTGCCGGCTGGCGCGACAGTTCGGCCGGAAAGCCCTCGTCGAAAGTACGGTACACACCGGCGATCGACACCAGTTCCGGCTGCATCGACAGTGCAAAGATGCGCGCATCGGCATTGCCGGAGGCGCCGGCCAGGGCGCGGCCGTGCAGCGGCGCATACACGTGGATGCTGCCGTCGGCGATGATTTCGGCGCCGTTGTTGACGACCGCCGTGATGATCAGGTCGGTGCCACGCGCGTAGATGCGCTGGCCGGCGCGCACCGGGGTGTCGACGATCATGGCCTGGACCGGTGCGGTCTGTACCGGGGCAGGGGCCGGGGCCGGTGCGGGCGCCGGTGCGGCCGGGGCTTCCTCGCGCGGCGCCGGAGCTTCCGCACGGGTCTCGGGCACTTTCACATCGGAAGGCCGCACCCCGCTCGAGCCGTCGTCCAGGAACAGGCCGTGGCTGCGGATCGCCGCATGCAGCGCAGCCGGCGCGCCGCGCACCGCGACCGCGTTCAGGCGGTAATTCTTCAGCAGGCCCACCAGCGCCGGCCAGTCGACCTGGGCCGCGTCGTCGGCGATGCCGGCCACGTCGATGACGGCGAATTCATCTTCGAAAAAGTCCGACACCCCACCGGTCATCTGCTTGAGGGCGGCATCGATCGCAATCGGATCGGCCGAATGCAGGATGGTCGAAATGGCCACGACCGTGGAAA
>Ga0308166_1000447_pt1 | contig 57388 bp, 61 predicted proteins | sample PhyCR2_2_FD_202137 | JGI IMG/M metagenome (GOLD analysis project Ga0308166, IMG submission 202137) | Phyllosphere microbial communities from UC Gill Tract Community Farm, Albany, California, United States - DLSLCC.R2 | ecosystem: Host-associated > Plants > Phyllosphere > Unclassified | place...
GGCAACACATTTTGCTGAACGGGCATTATACCTTCCAGAGCAGCGATGAAATTATTGACCTGGATGCGCTGGTTGCCGGGCTGAAACTGGGGTAACGGAAATTTCGGCGGTTCCGGCGTAGAACCCCGGATAGGTGAAATCTATCAAAGCAGGGCGGCTTCGCCGCGTCTCCGGCGACCCTGACCAAATGGTGTTCTCTTAGCGCGCGGCTGTCGCCTCCATGCGCTGAAGCGCATACAGGGGCGATGTTGTGAGGACTATGGAACAACACGGGCTAATCGCTGTAACGGTATCGACTGGGTAAATTACTGGTTGTGCATACAGTTGTATGCGCTGCCTATTTAATCGCAAAGAGGAGATACGTTATGAGTGGAACCCCACATAACAACAAAGTAACCTATGACGGCTTCAACTGTAACGGCGGTAAGCCGCCCGAAGCCAATACCAGTTGGAGCCATGTAACCAATGCATGGGAATGGAACGACCTGAAATTAAATCCCGGCTCGATATCTGACTGGTTTCCTGAAGAAGTAAAAGAAGCACTCGAAAATAATATCTGTATCATTTGTGGGGAAAAGAACTGTCCCTATATTAAAAATAACAGAGACTACCAAAATCTCATCAATTCCCTGAAAAGTGGGAACGTGGAAGAAGCAAAAAAAGTTTATAGAACAAAGTTTGCACAACTTCGGAAAATACACAAAGCGGAAGTGATGAAAGGACTACAAAAGGCCCGCGATGCAAGAAACAATGGTGTTTGTACCGTGCCTTATACCGGTCCAATTCAACATAAACGCGCCATCGCTACGCCTGGTGTATGGAGTGAGTGGATTGAGTTATTAAATTCCTTTGCTAACGAAACTTCCCCTAATGTTTATACCGTCAGCTTTAATCCTTCGTCGAATATGGAGTCTTCTTTTGATGTGGAGATAAAATATCCAGAAGCTAATGGAATGAAAACCATTAACACAATGGGGCCCGGTTCATATACAATCAAAGCTACAGGGATCGGAAATACATACATCAGGGTAAAATCACACTCAAGCCCTGTGACTGTTACCTTTGAATTCCCTGATAAATAACGCTTCAGTTGAGCGGAGCCACCTTAACTTGGTGGCTCAAGCACTTGATAGGTTGTCATGGCTTATTATATGACGACAAAATATCATCAAGGATTTCTTTGTTTGGGATCATTTGCCTGTATCCATTCTCAGTCTTTAGGCTGCTGGCCACATGAGATTTCATAACTAAATTTGAATTGTAGTAAATGAATAAATCTCTGCCAACACTTTTAGAAATAAGCACATTGAGTTTATTTGCACATGCTATATCATTTTTTAATTTTATGGCTAATGCATAGCCATTTTCCGCGCTTTTTTTAATTGGCGATATTTCCTCGATACACTTTTTATCCAAGATAAATTGAAGATTATTGCTTTCATATACAAGTTTATTTTTTTTACTATCCACACACCCTACTGAAGTGACGCAAAGAGCAGTAATTAATATAAATTTAAGCATATTTTCAATCCACGATGTCATGCTAATAATTATTTAGACCACCATCGATAACACTCAACCCATGTTTAGTCCAACTTTTGAGCGCATTGGTTGCAGTGGCCATTCCTTTCACACTGAAAACGGTAATGTTTTTAAGTTGCCAACACAGCTCTTGTTTGCATCCGGCTTGTCCTTTTCAAAGTGATATGACCCTATGATGGTAGCATTACAGGGGGAGTATTCCAATGAAAGTGATAATCAATATCATTAACAGCTTTTCACGTTTTTCTCATTGAACTACGTGTTGCAGTGAAATCACGCGTTATTTCAGATGCACGACAGGCACGTCTTTCAGTCGTGTGGTCCAGGCCGGCGACAGCCGCTGCCGTTTCATCTTCCAGCCGTCTGCCCGGTCGGGAATGCCCTGCCCGGCAAACCACACCGGCGCCCGGCCATCCTGATTGAGACTGTCGAGCAGCTGCATCAGCCGATCGCCGTTTTTGCGCGGCGGCGCGTCGTCAAACAGGCCGAACTGCGCCACACGTTCGCTGGTGAAATCGCCCAGCATCACGCCACAGCGGTGATAGCGGTGGCCGGCGATGAAGATCCGTTCGAGCGCCCGCCGGGCGGCCTGAATGATGTCACGGCTGTCCTGGGTGGGCGTCGCCAGTCGGGTGGTCGCCTGATTGCCGTAATAGGTCTCGCCGGCGGCGAACGGACTGGTGGCCACGAACACCGAGATGTGCCGGCAGAACTGCCGCTCGCCACGCAGCTTTTGTGCCGCGCGCTCGGCATGTGCGCAGATCGCCTGACTGACGCTGTCCAGCTCGGCGGGCTTGTCGCCGAACGAGCGGGAGCAGACGATTTGCTCCTTCGGCGCAGCAAATTCCTCCAGGCCCAGGCAGGCGATGCCGTTCAGCTCGCGCACCGTGCGCTCGAGCACCACCGAGAACTGTCGGCGCGCCGCGGCCGCCGGCATGTCGGCCAGCTGCAGCGCTGTGCTGATCCCCATCGTTGCCAGCCGGCGGGCAATACGCCGGCCAACGCCCCACACTTCCTCTACCGGCACGTGCGCCATCAGGCGTCGCTGGCGCGCCGGCGAACTCAGGTCGACCACGCCGCCGGTCTTGTGCCAGGTCTTGGCGGCGTAGTTGGCCAGTTTGGCCAGCGTCTTGGTCGGCGCAATACCGACGCCGACCGTCAGGTGGGTGCGGCGCCGCACCTCTTCACGCAGCCGGCGACCGAGAGACTCCAGCTGCGCGGCCGGGATACCGGTCAGATCGCAGAAAGCCTCATCGATTGAATACACTTCCAGTCGCGGTGTCAGCTGGCCAAGGATGGCCATCACCCGATGCGACATGTCGGCGTAGTAGGCATAATTCGACGAAAACGCCACTACGCCCTGCCGCTCTGCGTCCCGGGCGATTTTGAACCAGGGCTCCCCCATCTTGATGCCGCAGGCTTTCGCCTCGCGGCTGCGCGCGACGACACAGCCGTCATTATTGGACAGCACCACCACCGGCCGGCCGCGCAGATCGGGGCGAAAGACGGTTTCGCAGGAGGCGTAGAAGCTGTTGACGTCAACCAGGGCAAACATGGCGGGGTTCTCCGGGCTTTGCGGAATGGGCATGGGGCGATAACCGGGCCGGGTTACAGCGTGTGAATGGCGTGGCGCACCACGCCGAAGATCACGGTCTCGATGTCGTCACCGAGGGGGATGGGCGCAAAGGCCGGATTGGCCGGCAACAGCATCGGCCGGGGCAGCAGCTGCAGGCGCTTGCAGGTGAACTCGCCGTCGACGGTGGCGATGACGATGTCGCCGTGCTGCGCCCGGTAGAAACACTCCACGACCAGCAGGTCGCGGTCGAGGATACCGGCGTCCTGCATCGACTGCCCCTCGGCGCGCACCAGGTAGGTGCTCTCCGGGTGACGGATGCAGATGTCGTCCAGCGACAGGCGCTGCTCGAGGTAGTCCTGCGCCGGCGACGGAAACCCGCAGGGCACGCCGGCGTCATAGAGGCGAACCGGCATCACACGGCCTCCGGCGCGCTCTGCCAGGCATCGTCATCCGGGGGCGTGTCCGCGTCGGCTGAAGCCGCGGCCGGCTGCGCCGCCTGCAGGTAGTGCGTGCGCAGCTGCGCGGTCAATGTGGCCACCACGTCGGGACGGTCGCGCAGCCAGCCGGCGGCCTTCTCGCGCCCCTGCCCGATTTTCTCCCCCTGATACTCATACCAGGCGCCGGTCTTGAGGATATATTTGGCGTCGACGGCCAGATCCAGCACTTCGCCCTCGCGGAAGATGCCGGCGCCGAACAGCAGCCGGAACTGCGCCTGGCGGAATGGCGGTGAGACCTTGTTCTTGACCACTTTCACCTTGGTATCCCGCCCGATGATGGTCTCCCCTTCCTTGACGTTGCCGGCGCCGCGCACATCGAGACGCACCGAGGCATAGAACTTGAGGGCGTTGCCGCCGGCGGTGGTTTCGGGGTTGCCGAACATCACGCCGATCTTCATGCGCAGCTGGTTGATGAAGATCACTACCGTGCGGGTGGTGTTGATGCTGCCCTTCAGCTTGCGCATCGCCTGGCTCATCATGCGGGCCTGCAGCCCCATCTGGGCGTCGCCGATCTCCCCTTCCAGTTCGTTTTTCGGCACCAGGGCGGCGACGGAATCGACCACCACCACGCCGACGGCGCCGGAACGCACTAGGGCGTCACAGATTTCCAGCGCCTGCTCGCCGGTGTCGGGCTGGGAGATGAGGAGTTCACCGATATCGACGCCCAGCTGCTGCGCGTAACGCGGATCGAGCGCGTGCTCGGCATCGATAAAGGCGCATTGCAAGCCGGCGCGCTGGGCGCAGGCAATGACCGACAGGGCGACGGTGGTCTTGCCGGACGACTCGGGGCCGTAGATTTCGGTGATGCGGCCGACCGGCAGGCCGCCACCGAGCGCGATGTCGAGACCGAGCGAGCCGGTCGGGATACGTTCGACGGCCATGCCGTGATTATCGCCCAGGCGCATGATGGCGCCCTTGCCGAACGCTTTCTCGATGGCGGTGATGGCGCTTTGCAGGGCTTTGGCGCGACTTTCCTGCGTGCCGGCCGTGTCCTGCGGTGTGCGAGTGCGTGATGCGTTGCTCATTTTATGTTCTCCTCTGGTCGGAAATCGAATGCGTTATTATAATAATACTGTATGCATAACCAGTATAATATAAAACCGACGGAGAAAGACAAGGGATGATGGCGAGGTCAACCGCGCGACGGGCACAAGCCCCTCATTTTGAGGTGAATATTTTTACCGGCGATGCGCACAGGTTATCCCCCAAATTTGTGGATAACGTCCTGGTTGTGAGTGGCGCGGCGCCGTTGGCGGAATATGTGAACCGTGTCGGTCGTGGTGTTACGCCGGTTCAAGCGCGATGGTGTGGCAGGCTGACGTGCTGCCCTGCCGGCGCGTACACAGTCCGTACTCGGCCATCACATGCATAAACCGGTCGGCGTCACCGACCACCCGAAACGTGACGGAGTGCAGATGGCGACCGTCCTGGGCAAAAGCGGCATTCAGCGCCGTTTTTTCGACGTAGAACCCGTTATGCTGTGACGGTGTCGGCACGACGCCGGACTTCCACTCTTTCGCGTCCAGCACATAATTGTCCCAGCCCTGGTCTTTCAGGGTTTCGGAGGCGTAGGTGAGTCGGAATAGGTCGGATTGAGCGGCCAGGTTGCCGCTGCAGGAGTGCCAGAGGTACTCAAGATGCTGGCGCAGATGGCCGGCCGGGCCGTGCTTACGGCCGCGGTCGAGTAACCACTGGATATCAATCGCCACGCTCTTGGGGAAGCGTTTTTGCTTTTGGGCGGTGGCCAGCCAGCGGATCAGGAACAGGTTTTCGGCATAGGGCGTGCCGGCGATACCGTCCTGGCGCGCCAGCCCCAGCGCCGCCAGGGCGCAGAACGCCAGATGGCTGAGCGCGGAGGTGGCGTTTTCCGGGGAAACGGATGCGGTTTTATCTGACAATGGCTGCCCTGCCCGTCGACGCGAAAGATTAGTGGCGAATTTGGGCCAGGTCGTCAGCGGTCAGCCCGGTCATCTTCATCACCGCGTCGCGATCGAGGCCATTGGCCAGCATGGTGCGGGCGATTTTCAGTGAGGCTTCACGCTCACCTTTTTCAATACCGCGCTGTTCACCCAACTGGATACCTTTCTGGATACCCTGTTCGATACCCTTCTGGATACCTTGCTCGATACCCTTCTCGATACCCTTCTCGATACCTTTTTGTTCAAGCTGTTGTGCGATGGTCATCAGTTCGTCCTCATGTTGCGGTACCCGCTGGGCCAGTTCGCGAACAAATGCCTCTGCATTCGCCGATTCACCGGCCTGGATAATATAGTGTATCAGCGAAATCACCTGTGGCGAAGAGAGATAGCCGGCCAGCAGAATGGCGGACAGCCTGTCGGTCAGTTCGGCCAGGTCGCGCTGGCGAATATGTTTCTGCAGTAGGGTCAGAGCGGCCATGCTGCGGTGACCCATAATCTCTTCGTCGGGAATGACCGTCACATCAACCAGCGGAAAATCGCCGGTGTACAGTTTCCCGGCCAACGCCGGATCATCAAACTCCTGCAGCCAGTTGGTCGAGTAAGGGTACGGGCTGCGTTTGCCGGTGTAGAACAGTACCGGAATGACCAGCGGCAGCTTTTTGTGGCCGGCGTCAAGGTGACGCTGCATGGCGGCGACGGCATAGCGAATGAGGCGAAACGCCATGTGCTTATCCGGGCTGGACTGGTGCTCGATAAGCACGTGCACGTAACCGTCAGCGCCGTCGGTGGTTTTCAGGCTGTAGAGCACGTCGCTGAAATACTGGCGCAGGTCATCTTCGACAAAGGAACCGGATTCCAGCTTCAGCGTGCTGAGGTCACAGATGGCCCGCAGTTCAGCCGGCAGATGGATGTCCATGAAGTCGCGGGCTATTTCAGGTTGCGTCAGAAATTGCCGGAAAGTGGCATCATGGGGCGTTGGATTTTTTTTCATGGCGCTATCGTAACATGTTCGGTCGCCGGCTCACTATGGCTGAACGAAGGCTTCACCCGCTCTCCGGGCAGAATAGCGTCGGGATGTTGCTGCCGCCAGGTTTTTAATATTCGGTAGACGCTGGCTCTGCCAATGCCCAGTTGGTCGGCAACCGCTTCGCGGGTGAGTCCGGCCAGCGTCAATTCAATCACCTGCTGCGCTTTCGCCTGAGCGGTGGGTTTTCTTCCTTTATATGCCCCTCTGGCTTTCGCGCGGGCAATGCCTTCCCGTTGCCGTTCCTGACGCAGGCGTGTCTCGAATTCGGCGAATACGCCCAACATATCCAGGAAAGCCTTGCCGGATGCCGAAGAGGTATCGATGGCCTGCTCGGTCGCCCTGAGCTTGATGTTTTGCCCTTCAAGCTCATGAACCAGATTCTGCAAGTCGCGCAGACTGCGTGACAGGCGATCGATACGGGTGATCACCAACGTATCCCCTTCTCGCAAGTAATCAAGGCAGTCATCGAGTGCCTGGCGGCCCTCTTTCCTGGTGCCGGTCATTTTCTCCGAGAAGATTTTACGGCAGCCGGCTGAAGTCAGCACCGCTATCTGATGTGTCAGATCCTGATCTGTCGTGGATACACGAGCATAACCGACGAGCGCCATACGATTTAATCTCAATAGATATTAGATAATGAGATTTTTGCGTATCAAATTTACTAAATCAAGTTATGTGATATTTATTTTGAACAAATTACCCTAGCTCTCACAAAGGTATACCTTGTGAGAGCTAGGGCGGGGCTGATCATTCAAATAGGGGGAGGCCCCTACCCTCCCGCTTTTAACTATTACGCAGAGCCTTCTGCTTGATCCAGCTCTCGCTGTAAAGCCGCCAATGCACGCTTGAGAGTCTCACCTAATGGCTGGTCGATTAGATCGGCGATGCGGTATAACTCATTCTTGGTTTCAAGTTCCCCTTTAATATTGATTTGTATATTCCGCCCTGTCTTGAAACGTCGTCTTGAGCGTTCAACGGGCTGAGATAGCGCTGTTGTTTGCCTTCCAACAAAACCGTGTTGGTTTGCCAGCTCCTCAATTTCTGCATCGCTCTGCTTTGATTTTTTTTCGACGGCAGCTTTAGGTTCAAAGTTCTTCAAATTCTCTAACGGATCAACACGACTCATGGTTTATTCCCCTCCTGTCATGGTGTAACCGGAGTGCCGGTGGTTATTCTGCCAATAACTTCGCGCGTAAAGGCTTCTGCGTTCTCGATGGCTTTTTCAACATTTGAAACCTCGTTTGTTGGGAGCATTTCAAGAGGTTGCCGGTACGAGAACATTGCTTTGAATGCAGCGCGTTCGTTTAATTCGGTTTCAAAAAAAGGAATGCCACCTGCTTCGAAGCTCTTCCTAATATGCCTGGTATCACGACTCTGTATCGCTGCTGAGGTGCGAGTGAACAAAACAGCATAAGGTAGCTTGTAATCAGGCTTATGCTTCTGAATGCCTCGTTCATGGGCGCGGATTAAACCAAAAGCTCTGCTGGCTTGTTCTGCATCAAGCTGGGAGCCTTGGGTTGGGACGACGACAAAGTCTGACTCGGCAATTGCATAGGCAACAATGGTTGCAGCTGTGCCTTCTAAATCAACTATCACAAAGGGGGTCTTGGTCGCAGCATCTGCGATTGTTTCCCCTATGGTCTTGTCGCTTACATCTGAAATGACGGTCATGCTCTCAGGTGTAGCCCCCCCTTCAGACCAGGATTTAATAGGGTGGTTCGGGTCTGCATCGATGACCGTTACCGGAACTCTTTTTGCTATTTGTAGAGCTAACGCCAGGGCGGACGTGGTTTTTCCTGCCCCTCCTTTTGGGGATACGAACACAATGACTGGCATACATTGACCCTCCGTTGATGAGCTTTGAGAATTCATCTGAATTCATTTTGGTATCTTCAAGGAATTCTTTTGTGTTGTCAATGAGGAATTCTAGTGGAATTCATTTAGAATTCTTTTCGTGTGCATTATATGGGTGATTTGCTGAATTCATATGAATTCATTGTGATATCTTTAATGAATTCTTTTGTGAATTCTAAAAAGTTACCGTGTGTGGTTTCTTTTGTGGATTCTTTAAAGGTAACCTTCGTTAACTATTTGTGGAATCCTTTGTGAATCCTTTTATGAATTCCTTTTTGAATTCCTTTTGGGGTTCTAATTGAATTCCATTTTTGGTTCACTTTAGTATGGTTTTTATCGTTTTTTTTGGGGGATTCATAATTGAATTCAACTTGAATTCATTGTTGGTGCCAGATTGGTGATTCTATGTTGGACTCATGCGTTAGTCTTGGGCGTGCCCCGTTGGGGACGGCTGTCGTGCTGCGCAGGGAGCCGGCCGGCCGTCTCCCCCCTGCGGGCTTCCATCCTCACGCAACCCCGCTTGCAGCCGGCGATGCCGGCGCCGCACTCACTGTCCTGCAGCCAGGCTGCAGGACGCTGTTGACGCCCCGCCGGCCGCTGTCGCGCCGTCGTGTCGGGTTGATCCGTATTCAACCTTCCAGGGTGCTTTAGCCGCAGTCAGTCTTCCCGCCGCAACTGATAACAGCACAACGCCTCGCTTAAACACCAAGGGGTGTATGAACTCCGCCAAAAACTTTTTCCTCCCTTCGGTCAAAAAAACTTTTTGTCTCCGCCCCTTGGTGCCGCTCTTCGCCGTGCTGAATCAGTTTATTGCGACGGCGAATACTCACAGCGGCATCAGTTATCACCCCACGGAGGATTTCAACATGGCTCAACAAAACGTCAACGGCGCGACAACGAAGCCTACAGCAGCATCCGCACAGACCAGCAGTGCTCTGACCATACCGCAGGTGTATGACCTGTTTTGCTATGTGAAGGCGGTGTGCGGTCGCTCGACCGGCACCATTGAACCGCCGGTTGTACCGGCAGGGGCGGAAGAGGTGTTTGCGGACTTTGGGGATTTCGACACCATTTCGGTGTGGACAGTCGGGGGCTGGCCGGTGGCTGCCAGCGATCAGATGACGATGACCCACTGGCGCATAAATTCAGAGCAATAAAAAAGCGGCATTGTTGCCGCTTTCTCACCGCCAGCGTAGAAGCGTCAACTTCTGACGCTGGCTCAACAGGCAATAACTATGAGGAGCTACACCATGTCTATGACTGAGTCTAAAGCACCAGCCAAGGGCAAGACAACCCGTCCGGCCAAAACCACCAAGAAAAACGCGCTTACGGAAAAAATCGAGGCGGCGCTGGCCAAGGCCATACGCAAAACCGCTACGCTCGGCCAGCTGGTGCTGACCGACCTGAACGTGCGCAAGAAAAAGTCCTCGCAGACGTCGATCGAGGGGCTGGCCGCTTCCATCCGTTCGGCCGGTCTGCTGATGAATCTGGTCGTGTTCGAAATGGAGGATGGCCGCTACGGCGTTGCCGCCGGTGAGCGGCGCACGCTGGCGCTGCGCTGGTTGATGGAACAGGAGAACGACGCCGACAAGACCACCCCGGACGGCATCGTGACCGACGACTACCCGGTTGAAGTGCTGATCGTCAGCAAGGCGATGGCGCGCGTGGTGTCGATGATGGAGAACAGCCAGCGCGAGCAGATGCACCCTGCCGATCAGGTAACGGCGTTCCGCGACCTGTCGGCAGACGGGCAAACCCCGGCACAGATCGGCGATCTGCTGGGGTTCAGCACGCGCCACGTTCAGCGATGCCTGCGTCTGGCGACGATGGCACCGGTGCTGCTCGATGCGCTGGCCGACGACCAGATCACCCTCGACCAGCTGCAGGCGCTGTCGGCCACCGACGATCATCAACGTCAGTGTGACGTGTGGGAAAACGCGCACGGCTGGGCGGCTGCGCCGCAGCACCTGCGCGAGGCGGTGCTGAAAGGCGAAGTCTCGGCCAGAGACAACACCCAGCTGGCGTTCGTCGGGCGCGAGGTCTACGAGGCGGCGGGCGGCACCTTCAAATTTGACCTGTTTACCGACGAGGGTTTTTTGACCGAACCGGCGATGCTGGAGCGTCTTGCCCGTGAGAAATTGCACGCGCTGGCGCAGCAGGTGGCCGAAAACGAGGGCTGGAGCTGGGCGGAAGGGCGTATTTCGGCCATTAAAACATGGGGTGAGGATGCGGAGCTGTACCGCGAGCTGACCGAACCGCAGCCGGAATTTACCGCTGACGAACAGGCCGAGATCGCCCGTCTGAAAGCGCGGTTCAGTGAGCTGGAAGCGGCATTCGAGGCGGCGGATGCCGATACCGATACCCACGCGCTGAACGTCGAAAGCGATGCTGTCGAAGCCGATATTGCGCGGTTGACCGCACAGGTGATCATCCGTTCATGGCCGCAGGCGATGCGCAGCAGCAGCGGAGTGGTGGCGTCCCTGCGTAACGGGGAGGTGGTTTACCAGCGCGGGATCATGCTGCGGGCGAGCGAAGCAACCGACAAGTCCGGGGATGACAACGGCGAGGGCGCAGCGACCACTGAAACGACGGCACCGAAAACCAAGGAGAAAGGGCTGTCGGCGGCGCTGATCACCAGCCTGTCGGCGGAACGCACACTGGCGGTTATGGGGGCGCTGGTCAAGAACCCGACCGTGGCGCTGGCGCTGCACACCCACACGCTGGTCGTGAAAGTGTTCGGTTCGCGCTACGCCGGATCGCTGCTCCAAACCAGCCTGACCCCAAAACGGGCGGAGCTGCTGACCAAAGCCCCGACGGCGGAAGGCAGCCGCGCCGATCGCCAGCTGGGCGAGCTGCACGCGCAGTGGGAGGCGAAATTGCCGCCGGAGTGGAATACCGATTTCTCATGGTTGCTGACGTGGGAACAGGCCGAGGTCGTGGCGCTGCTGGCGTACTGCGTCGGCCTGTCGCTCGATGCCGTGCAGCTGTGGCCTGCGAAGGATGGCAAAGTCGGCGATGCCCTGACGCCGCTCGAGCACGCGCTGGACTTCACGCTGCGCGACTGGTGGCAACCGACCAAGGCCAATTACTTCGGGCGCATCAGCAAGGAGTTAATGAGCGATGCACTACTTGATGCCGGGAAGGTGGCACAGGCGGCCTCGGTGCTCAAGATGAAGAAGGGTGACGCCGCGCAGCTGGCCGAGGATGAACTGACCGCCAGCGGCTGGGTGCCGAAGTGCCTGCTGCCGGTGGCCGAGGACACCACCACTTTACAGGGCGCTGACAACAGCGCCGCCGCCTAAACGACAGGGAGCTGCCGCCCAACGGGCGGCAGAAAACAGCGATGAAAAATGCATTCAATCTGGAAACACTGACGGCGATGAGCGCCGACGAACTGGAGCAGTACCGCGATCGGGGCAGGGAGTACCGGGTGATGCTCAACTGCGCGGTGCTGGGTCAGCTGGCGCTGCCGGAGGGCTGGCGCGTGGTGGCGGAAGAGGGCTGCGAGTTCTGTGGGCGCGTGCCGGTGGTGTGCCGGATAAGCCCGGCAGGGGATGAGGCAACGGCGCTCTATTTGTGCAGCGCGGGGGCGGAGGTGCCGAACTGGTCAATGACGCTGCCGTTTGACGGCGGTCAGTCGCTGGCGTGGCTGTACCTGGATGAGTATTACACCCCGGCCACGGTCAACCGGGTGCTGCATACCGTGGCGGGCTATTACCGGCTGGGGGTCTGGCGGCCGGAAAAGTTGGCGGTCGCGCTGCGGATGGGAGGGCATTGCCTGTGATCCCGAACCATCTTGCTCTGGTGCCGTGGCACCCGTACCGGCAGGCCGTCTGGCAAGCCATCGCGCAGGTCGAAGCCCGCCGTGAGGCAGGCAGACGGATGTCCGCCTACCCGTATGCCACGGCGTTTTTCCGCCAGTTAACCGGGCGGCTTACTCTTTCAGCCAGGGACATCCGCATGATAGACGTGACCTACCGGCCCGGCGATCGTCGCCGCGCCACGCGCAAGGAAGACTATATCGACGCGCTCGACATCCTGATTGCCAGCCGGGGGGAGCACTGTTATTCCCCGTTGCCGGGCGACACCCGTGACACGCTGTTCCCGGAAGTGAACCGTCGCCGCCGTCAGCGCTTCGAACATCGGCTGACGATGAAACACACCCGTCAGGCGCGCATTGATGACACACTCCGGCGGCACAAGCGGCGACGTTATCAGGTGCGGCTGGCGCAGGCAGAAATCGAGCTTGCATTCATCACGCCGGGCGAGCTTGACCGCTGGGTGCGGCGGGCGCAGCAACAGGGACTTGTCGAGGATGACCTGAGCGGGCTGGTGCTGGCATGGACGGCGCGGTTTCCGTGCCTTGCCGAACTGGATCGTTATCTTTGGGCTGACATGCCGTTCTGGGAGGCGCGTCTTCAGGTCAGTCTGATCAGCGCGGAGTTATCCGCTGAAGCGCATAGCGATAACGCGGCGCGGCTGCCGAATCGCCTGGTAGGCCGCTAACCCCGGACAACAGGCTGCAGTGGCTACGCCACTGCGGCTTGTTGCTCTCTCATTCCTGAGCCAGGCCTGTCTCTTCTTTCAGCAGGGGAGACGGTTCCTGGTGATAGAGCCGTGGTGACGGTCGGGCATGGATGTGCTGCTTCGGAACGACTTGCCTGGCGAAACGATGCAGCGGTGGGCGTCCGGGCGCGCTGTCGTGCTGCGCATGGCGCCGGCAAGCCGTCGCCCCCCTGCGGGCGTCCATCGCTGACGCGAAAGGCACGCTTGCAGCCGGCGGAGCCGGCGCCGCTTCTCACTGTTCCTCGCCCTGGCGAGGAACGCTAAAGACGCCCCGGCTTATCGCCGTGTCGGGTGTGTTCCTGCTCATCTCACCGGTGGCTATCTCTCATCGGCCCTTACGCGGCCGCTTTTGTAGCACCGTCGCCCGGTTGCCCGCAAGGGTGAAATGCACGCCGCAAGCGGCGCCCTTGCTGTCCCCCGTTCGCCGTCGCTACGTCAGCTTTTTTGCCGCGCAAGGTTCCGACGAGAGATAAATCAACCACCCAGGAAGGAAAGCAGCATGAACACACAAAACGTCAACGTCAAAACCGCCACGAAGGAACGCTCTGAAAGATATGGGGAAAAACTCAGTGTGCTCCGTACTGACGGTTTTGTCCGCAATCTGAACTCTTCAAATGCCTTTGATGTGATCCGCGCTGATGTCGTGCTGGCCCGGATGGAGAAGCAGGCCGGGCAGTCATGTGGTCTGCATTACGAAATCTTTGAATCACGGCTGTTAGAGATGGCGATGAATTATCTGTGTGCATTGCCATTGAAAGACCGGCCGGTCTTTATGGGCGCGGCGTCCAAGCGGGGTTATATGCTGACGGAGGCCGAGGCAGACCGCGCCTACGATTCGTTCTTTTCCCTGATGGATGAACTGTCGGCCGATTACTGATTTTCGTCGGGCGGTGCTATCGCCGCCCGGCATTACCCAGGAGGAGAAAACGATGTATCAGACCGAAATCAGCACCGAAAACCGCATGGCGTGGGATGCGAGCACCGAGGCCGCGTACTGGCAACGGCGCGAGCAGCAGGCGCGCAGCGACGTGGAAGAAATCACGCTGGCGGCGTTTATGGATGCCATCGCGGTGATGTACCCGAAAGACTGGGAGGGCGACGCACATAGCGAAACTTTCAAGCTGGCCGAAATGTATTGCGGGGACATTGCCTACATTTTTGCCAAAGTCGGCGATCGCTATTTTAAGTTCCGCGACGTGGTGACGTTACCGCACAGCGCCATTCTGGCGCGGATCAATAAGGAGGTGTTAAGCCGGGAGACGCAAGCCCGTAAATGAAAAAAGCAGGCTTTCGCCTGCTCTCTCGTGCCGGTTGACCCGTGGAAAGTGAAACCGGCATTCATCAATCAGCATGGAGATCAACCATGAAATCGAATGTAAGCATCATGACAGTAACTGACGAGTATGTAAAGCGCCTACAGGTAGAGTGCGAGCAGGTGAAGCGTCAGCGGCGGATCGCACGCGGCGATATAGCCGCCGCCGACGTCGATCCGGATCTGCGGTCGTTCGGGCGTCATATCGCCGGGTGTGTCCGCAAGGGCAAATCGGTGCGGGTGCCGTCGATGCGGGGCAGTGAGTGGGGGCACGTTCTGCGTGCGCTGGAGTTAACGCGGGCAATGGCCTGATAACGCGAGCCGCCCCGAAAAAACCGGGGTGGCTATTCACTGACCCGGAGGTTAATTGATGTCACAACTCTCTTTTGATGCCCTATTTTCCGTGCCCGTCGATGCAGTGCGCCCGGCGGAAAAGAACGTCAGGGCTGATACGGTCGAACCGTCAAAATCCGCCGACCCTGTACCGGGACGGAAACGGCCAATCACCGGCGATGATCCGCGCAAGGCGTTTTTGAGTACCTTTCGTGAAACGGCGCGTTATCACCATCGCTATGAAGTATTCAGCGATTTTGTCAAGTTGGCGGCCTGTGCGCTGGAGAATGCCTGTTTAAAATCAGCGGACATCGAGGCGGAGTATATGGCCACCATCCAGCGCTATGAAAAAGCCGACCAGCAGCGTATGGCGCAGCTGCTTTCGTGGCTGGTCATCGGGCTGGATCAGGGCATGGGGGATTTTCTCGGCTCGCTGTTTATGGAGCTGGAGCTGGGCAGCGGCAACATCGGCCAGTTTTTCACGCCGTTCCATCTCTCCGAGCTGATGGCGGGACTGGTGGCCGGTGATCGGCTGGCGGCGTTGGACAATGAGCCGTATATCACGCTGTCGGAACCGACCTGCGGCGCGGGCGGGATGGTGATCGCGTTTGCCAAAGTGATGCTGGCGCGGGGCTATAACCCGCAAACGCAGCTGCGCGCCGACTGCGTGGACATCGATCCGGTGGCGGCGCGGATGTGTTACATCCAGTTGTCGCTGCTGGGTATCCCGGCGCGCGTGGTGATCGGCAACAGCCTGACACTGAAGTATCAGCGCGAGATGTATACGCCGTTTTGGTATCGCGTGACGTCCACGTGCTGGCCGATGTATCGCTAACACCCGAGGCGGGCAGGGCGATCCTGCCCGATAACGCATGGCAGAAAACGACACGTTGCCGTTACCGGGCGAATTTACTGAGCGGGATCTGAACCGCTGGGCATTTCATGCCGACGCTACCTGGTAACGGTGGCTTCGGTCAGCACCGCGCGGTAAAGGACGAACAGAACGAAAGGCCGGAGCCTGCGGCACCGGCCATTCTTTCCCTTCTCGTATGCTGTCACAAAGACCTGGTGGCGATTTCCCTACTTATCCCTTGTTGGCGGCCGGTATTTTTGCGGTGAATCGGGCTTCCGCATGATGCCTGGGCGTGCCCTTCGGGCCCGGCTGTCGTGCTGCGCAGGGAGCCGGCACGCCGTCTCCCCCCTGACGGGCTTCCATCCGTCACGCGATGGGCGCGCTTGCAGCCGGCGATGCCGGCGCCGCGTTTCACTGTTTCTCGCCCAGGCGAGGAACGCTAAGGTCGCCCCGGCTTGTCGCCGTGTCGGCCGTGTTCCTCCTCGCTGCGTTTCCGGTGCGCCATCGGACGGCCGTTCCCCGGCGGAGGGCTGTTCGTAGCACCGTCGCGTCGCCCCGCAAGGGGTGAAATGCACTTCACCGAAAACTTTTTCCAGGTAAAAACTTTTCGTCTCGCCCCTTGCGTGTCTCCTTACGCCGTTGCTCCGTCGCCCTTTGCCGCCAGGGAACTCACCGAACGATGGAATAACCACCAGAGAGGAGCAAGAGCAGGATGAACACGCAAAACGTCAACACCGCCACCAAAGAATCTTCCAAACGATGGGCAGGAAAATACCTCGACGCGGAAAACATCATGATCCGTCAACTGGCATTGATGGAGGAATTACACGGCGTGTATTTGTCCCCTGACGAACTGGCGCAATCGCTGTATGAAATTTTTAACACGATGACGGATCGGGTGGTGTTTAACGGCGTCGATAACTCGCCGTCCGATAAACCGAAAATTGCGTATGCCATCGCGCAACATTGGATTACGGCGCAGCGTCTGGCCGGTGACTATTTTGGCGAGACCGGCGTCGTTGCCTGGGAACATGCACGTTATCGGCTGCACCTTCAGCTGGCTATCAATCACTCATACCGTTAATTCATCGCCGGTCAAAAAAAATTTCCGGCATTACTCAAAGAGAAAGGAGAATATCATGCGTCTGACTTCCCGTTTTGGCCGTTATAATGCCATCCGTAAAGACCGCCCGTTAACCAACGACGAATTAATGAACGTGGTGCCGAGCGTGTTTTCTGAAGATAAACACGATTCGCGCAGTGACCGCTATACCTACATCCCCACCATTACGCTGCTGGATAAATTACGCGAGGAAGGTTTTCAGCCGTTTTATGCCTGCCAGACGCGCGTTCGGGATGAGAGCAAACGCGGCCATACCAAACACATGCTGCGGCTGCGTCGGGAAAATATGATTGTCTCCGGCAATAAGGAAGTACCCGAAATCGTATTATTGAACAGCCACGACGGGAGCAGCAGTTACCAAATGATCCCCGGCATGTTCCGCTATGTCTGTGCCAACGGAATGGTATTTGGTCAATCGTTCGGTGATGTTCGTGTTCCGCATAAAGGGGATGTGGTCGGGCAGGTGATTGAGGGCGCGTATGAAGTGCTCGGCATATTTGACCGCGTCGATAATGACCTCGATACCATGAAATGCATTTCACTGACCGAGCGCGATCAGGAATTATTTGCGCGGGCGGCGTTAAGTTATCGCTACGAGTACGAAGATAAATCCCCGATCACGCCGTCGCAAGTTTTGCGTCCGCGTCGGCGAGAAGATTACGGCAATGATTTATGGACGACATTCCAGCGCGTTCAGGAAAACATGATTAAAGGCGGATTACCCGGTAAAAGCGCGACCGGGAAAAATACCCGGACTCGGGCGGTCAACGGTATCGATGGCGATATTAAATTGAACCGTGCGTTATGGCTGATTGCGGATGAATTCAAAAACCGAATGAAGTAACAGGGTGCCCCGGTAATGACGCCCATCAATACCGGGGCCGAACACTGCTACAGAACGTACAGTTAATACAACGCGAACAGTATGAAATAACGGGGTGAAAGATGCAAACGGAAAATTTACGGGTATGCAGTACGGCACATTTTACATCGGAAGATAACGAGCTGTTAGCGACAATGGCAGGGCAGGCGGCTTTTCGTTCCTGGGTGGTTAACATCCAGTACGGTTATATTCTGGTGCTGACGGATTATCGCTGGCGGCTGCGGGTATTAAAGTCACAAGGAGCGTCAAAGGCGCTGAGGCGGTTTTTAATTCACCAGATAAAATATCATCGTATAGGCTACATCCATTTTGATTGTGATGCGTCCATTCTTCCCGGCCATGAGGTTTTTGAATGGTAGCGCGCTGATAAGAGCCGTCCCCATCGAGGGGGCGTCTCTTATTCTCCCCGCCCGCCCAGCGGGAAATACATTTCCCGCTCCCGCTGCCCCAAAGGGGCGCCCAGGTTAACACCAAAAAACGGTAACGTTTTTTGGTGGTGTTCGTTAACTCTGTGATCCGCTTACCCACATCTACACAATCGACGTTATTTCACCTTGCCCCGGTGAAATAACCGCTCCCGTTCGTTTCCCATTAAGGGGAATGGGAAACCTCACTGGCTTTGTCTTTTGTGCATATGTGGATAAACTACGGGTTCTGAACGAGGAGGGGTTGCTGCTTGCTGGCTTTTATCGCCCGGTAGGTCTTTTCGATTTTGCTTGCATACTTATAACGTCGTTGCGCCTGCTTAGGCGAATCTTTAAATCCTGCATTATAAGCACCTACTGCCTGCCAGGTCGCTCCCCACTTCTTAAAGGCAATCGCGAGATAATAAGCACCGGTGTAGATGTTCATGCACGGATCTTGCTTCAGGTGCCGTTCTGAAACCCCTATCGATGAGAGCGAGTTAAAGTGCTGGGAGTCAATTTGCATTAACCCCACGCCGTACCCTGTTGTAGGATTTGGGCCGATAGCCACGGGATTAAACCGTGACTCGTTCCATGAAATAGCACGTAGCAGATCCGGGTCGATACGATAATCCCGACCTGCCATGTCAAAACAATCAGCCATAGCGGCCGTTGAACTGAATAGCATTAACGCTGCGATGATGTTCTTCATATTATCCTTAAAATCTCTAGCCCTGGTGAAAATCTAGCCTTTTCGGGATCTCGAGTCAACAAATTCGCGCTCTTTGGCGTAACAGCATCACACCCCACGCAAAATTGTATTTTGCAGAATTATAGATATAAAACAGTGATTTATGAAATTTAGATTATTGTTATACTTTTGCATAGTGATAAAAAAGAGTCGTATAGGACTCTAACTAGAGTCGTTATTCGAGTCTATAGACAACTCTATATAGAGTTATTACTAAATTTCATATAGATAAATAGACTCGACCCTAGAGGCGAGTTGTTTGTTTTGGCTTTTACAGCTATCATTAGACTCGCAATTAGAGTCTAATTTGATTCGTGCATGCCAACTCAAAATACATACAGATTACCTGTCAGCTAATAATGTCATGGAGTAAAAATTATATGGCAAGAATTCAAGCATATGTCAGCAAGGAGGCGGTTGAAAAGATTCACGCAATTGTTGAACAGCGCCGTCAAGAAGGGGCTGCTGAAACTGAAGTAAGTACATCTAGTGTTATTTCCATGCTTCTTGAACTCGGTCTCAGAGTCTATGAGGCACAGATGGAAAGAAAAGATGACCCTTTTAATCAGACGGAGTTTAACAAAACTCTTTTGGAAAACGTATTGAAAACTCAACTTGCAATGGCAAAGGTTCTTGGTGCAAGTACTCTAGCTCCACACGTTGCAGATAAACCAAAACTTAATAACTATCAGCAAATCATTTCAGAAATAAATGAATCTGTTAATGACAAGTTAGATCGTTTTTTTATTGGTGTTGATTCAGATAGTGCTAACGAATGAGCTATCATCAATAACTTAATTACCTCATGCCGCTTTTGGGAGTGAGGTAATTATGATTGCTGATTTCTATTTGTTTAGGCAGTCAATTATTTCAATTGCTAATCTTTTAGCATCTTCAACTTTTTTAGCTAATTTCTTCTCTTCTATTACTGAACTGTAGAATTTATTTTGGGAGGGATTTGTTCTGTTTCTATGCATTTCAAGAAGATCTGACGCTAAATCATCATCTATCGTATAGAAGTAATACTCTGGGTAATCCAATAAGTTGGCTATTTTTACTACTAAGCTGAAAGGTGGTTCTGTTCTGCCGACTTCGTAACTTGACAGTCTTGAGCTTGAATTGGCCCCTTGTATACCTACAAGTTCAGCCAACTGCTCCTGTGTATAACCATTTGATATTCTGGCGTCTTTTAGTCTTTTTGGTATCATGGCCCCCTCCTTTATTATGATTTTACATAGTGTTAGGAGGTGAGAAATCCACATAATCAAGAACTGTTGATAATGTGTAGTTCATGCTGTGCTATGTTTATTTCATCATCTGATGCCTTTCATGTATCATCTTTTGACTAACCATCACTATTATTTGATCATGAGTATGCCATGAATAATACCGAGATAATAAAAAAGAATATAAATTACCTTCTTTCTTCGAGAAAGGAGACACAAGTTTCTTTGAGTGATGGTGCCGGTATTAATCGAACTACTATATATAAGATCCTTGAAGGTAGGGTAGAGCGCGTTCAGGAAAATACTCTTCGAAAAGTAGCCGGATTCTTTGGTGTTTCATTTAAAGAAATTCAATCTGTTGATTTACAAGAAAAGGAGTTATCTAATAAGTTAGTAACCATCGATGGTAACATGAACCCGTTGGCGGTTCCGATTATTAAAGATACAACTATACTCTCTGCAGTAAATGCAAAAATTGGACGATTAGTTATGTCGTCACCTATAACTTATTTCTTCGGTGAAGGTCCTAATGTAGTTGGAATACTTCTAACAAAAGAGATAAAAGGATACTATAATAAAGGTGATGTGATCATCGTTCGTCGTGAGGCTATCATTCATGAGGCAAATGTTCTTGTGGTTACTTCAAGCAAAAGTTTGAAGGTGATTGATGGTAGTTCGGCTCATTTAGTTGCTGAGGATGTTGTTGGTACAATAATCGAGGAAAGGTATGGAAGCGAATATAAAATATAAGCTAATTGGATTTGATATCCTCAATGGAAAAGCTAACGTTATGGTGTTGAATACTGGGCGGGTTATGTCAATGCCATACGAAAGACTACTATCTTCAGAGGTGATTGATGATTTCAACGCTAGAGAAGTGTCGGCGGTTTGTCGAAAAATATATAGCTCTGGTGAAAGTGTTAAAACTGAATATGAGTTTAAAGATAGAAATGAAAAACAGTGGTTAACTTATGTCGCTTTTTGTTTGGTTATTAGTGTTTGTTATATATTTAGTAATATAGCTGCAGTCAAACCAGTTCATATACAATACTTTGATCTTATCATTACGCCTGGTACTTTTGTTTACCCGTTTACATTCTTAGTAGTAGATCTACTGAATGAATTTTATGGATTTAGGTTGGCAAGAAAAGCCATTTATATGTGTGTTGTTGCTAATGCGGCAATATTAGGGTTGCTTTATGTTTCTCTGAAGTTACCTGTTATACCTGAATGGATATTCAATGGCCCATATAATAGCCTTATTAATCAAATACAATCAACATTTCTTGCATCAACTATAGCTTTTCTTACCTCCGAGCTGGCTAATTCATATGTGCTTTGTAAAATCAAAGAGCTGACGAATTCTCGCTACTTATATATAAGGATTCTGTCCAGTATATTTGTGGCCTCTGTTATAGATAGTGTTGTCTTTTGTTTCATAGCTTTCAGTGGTTTGATGACAAACGAACAAATAATAGGAATTATCGCCGTTCAAGTAATAATTAAGTTAGCGTATGCAATTGTTAATGTTTTTCCTGCGTATGGAGCAAGGTATCTATTTAATAAATACCTCACTCAAGAATAATATTTAATGAGTCATATGGCCTGTTTTTTTTGCAGGCTTTTTTTTATTTCTTCTTTATTTTGTACGTATTCATTAAACCCCCTCGATCGTAGAAAACATGCGTCACATTTTCCACACCCAAAACTTTTAACTCCATTGTAACAAGTTAAAGTTTCATCTCTGATGAGTTCCAAACATCCCATATTGTCTGCTAATGCCCATGTTTCAGCTTTGTTTAATGACATTAGTGGCGTTACAAACCTGATATCTCTTCCTATTCCTAAACTTACTGCGTGGTTTAACGCTTTCACAAAAACATCACGGCAGTCCGGGTATCCTGAAAAATCAGTCTCACAAACACCTGTTATTACATCTTCCGCATTTACTTGAAATGCATAGATGGCGGCAAGGGTAAGGAATACGATGTTTCTGCCAGGAACAAACGTTGATGGTATTCCATCCGAATCAGCATTTTTGTGTTCGGGCACTTCAATCTCATTTCTAGTCAAACTACTTATTGCTAACTCATTGATTACATTGACGTCTAAAATTTTATGTGAGCTTACGTTTAGCTTCTTTGCAAGTTGCTCCGCTATTTTAATTTCTTCACTGTGGCGCTGGCCGTAGTCGAAGGTTAAACAGTGCACGGAGTCATACTCAGCGAGAGCCTTCACTAAGCACGTAGTTGAATCTTGACCTCCACTGAATACAACTACTGCTGTTTTTCCTGACATATAAACTCCTTATTATTCAATTTGATGAAATCAAAAAGCATCATGTGGTGCGTTTTGTGTTGCTTTGTTGTTGAATGTATTCTACAGTTTCATTGTTTTAGTTCAATCAGTCAAACCATTGGTAGCTGTAGATGCTCATCTCGTAGAGCAAATTCATCACACTCATACCACGAGATTAAATTTTAACTGAATGATTTTTATTGTTTTTTTTGTGATTTGACTTCAAGTGGTTACATCAGAAACAGCTTGGTTTTTATCAAAATATCTTTAATTTTCATAATGTAAGGGGGGTGCTGCTAACTGTTCAAATAATCTCATTTCATACTAAGCCAAGGATGTTTCTCTATTGCATCCATAGATTTACTTCATTCAAGGATAATTTAAATGAATGCTTTATTAAGCGCTCAGGGGCCTTCTGTTGCCCAACGTCAGGGGTTTTCACTTCGTAAGCTGTTTTCTCGGCAACGCGTCGTGAATTTCCTCAAACTCGTTCTGCCTTTTGCCGTTCTGACCGCGTTATTCCCGCAGCTGGCGTTGGCTGCCGGGGCTTCCGGTGACTTGCTTAAAACGGGTGACGATACCGTTAAGCAGACCGCCGGCAGCGGCTCCACCATGTACAAGTGGATCATCCTCGGTGAGGTCGTGACCGGGCTGTGCCTCTATGTCTTCACGCACAGCTTCAAGTTCCTGTTCGGCTTCATCATCCTGTCCATCATCGGCAACGTCGGCATGAAGGTCGCCGGTTACTGAGGAGGCGTTATGTCGGGAGACGATATCAATCTTTACCGTTTCCCGAAAACACTGAACAACCAGGGCCGCTGGTTTGGTTTAACTCCTGACGAATTAATTCCCATTGTGCTTTCTGCCTGCTGGTTCTTTTGGCAAGGCAAACAGATTGCGGGAATTATCGTGGCGGCTCTGGTTTATCTGGCAATACGCAAGGTTAAAAAAGGGAAGGGCAGCGTCTGGTTGCGCGATTTGGCGTACTGGTATCTGCCCACCTTTATGTTGCGTGACCTTTATAAAAAAGTGCCGCCTTCGTGTTTTCGGCAATGGATTAAATAGGGTGAGGGAATGAAACATTCAGCCAGACTAAATTCCAACAGGATTATCGCTCTGAGTTTCGTGTTACTCGGTGTGCTGTTATTCCTGAGCATTGTTTCTAACGTCATTCTCTCCGTAACCAATTACAAACTGCAGGGCGATCGTCAGGTCGTCGCCATACCCATGTTGTTCAAGGCGCCGTTTGCGATTTCAGAGAACAGTATGGACGCCGGCTATCTCGAGCAGATGGCGCTGAGCTTTGTCTCACTGCGTCTCAACGTCTCCCCTGAGACGGTTGATGCCTCGCATCAATTTCTGCTCACGATGGTCAAGCCCGCCGCACAGAAGGAACTCAAGCTGACGCTGGCCAAGGAGGCCAACCAAATCAAAAAGAATGACGTTAATGCGGCGTTCTTTAAAACCGGTGTTCGCGTCTATCCCGCAGAAGGCCGGGTCGATATCCGCGGTGAACTCAAAACCTGGTTCGGCGACAGCAAGCCGGACTCGGTGCTCAAGCATTACGCCCTCTATATCGACAGAACTGACGGCGTGACCTGGCTGGCCAAATTTGTCGAGGTATCCGATGAAAACAAATAACCCCGTCCACGGATGGCTGATTGCCTGTGCGCTAACCGCTGCCGGCACTGCACAGGCCGGCACGGTGCTTGCGCCGGTCACCATTCCTTTGCAGAACGGCAGTCAGGCGGCCGTGGCGCTCAGCAACAGCGAACCCAACCTGTTCAACGTCCCCGGCGACAGTGTGCTGGCAGTATCCGGCGTTGACGAGAACCTGGTGCGGTATGAACCGACCGCCAACGGCGGGTTGGTGCTCAGTACGCTCAACAAAAAGCCTTTCACCTTCGTCATTGAAACCGAGCGCGGGATGAATTTCTCCATTCGCGCAGTCCCACGCGCCGGCAGTGGCCGCACGTTCCAGCTGGTCAGTGGTGATCGTGGCGTGTCCGAGCCGGCCCGGATCTGGGAACAGTCACAGCCGTACGAGTCGATGCTGGTCGACCTCAACCGGTCACTGATGGAAGGGCGGTTGCCGGTAGGTTATGGCCAGGTGCCTGTGACCGCCGAGCAGCTGGCAGCGCCTTACGGCCTGCGTGCCGAGGCTGCCCAGGTCTGGAAAGGCCACAACCTCAAGGTGGTGCGCTTTACCGTCAGTAATCCCGGCACGTCCCCGCGCTGGGTGAACGAGCACGATTTCTGGACGGCGGGAGTGCGTGCGGTGATGTTCGACACGCCAACCCGCCAGATTGTTGCCGGCGGTCGTGCAGGTGTGTGGATCACCTTCTCCGGGGAGGCAGCCGATGGCCAACATTAATGTCATCGTCAAACGCAAACAGTTCCTGTGGGCTGGCGGCGTTGCGCTGGCGCTTGCAGCGGCCGTTGGCGTGGGCTGGTACGTCTCGCAGGACAGTGAGAGTGAACCGACGCAGGCCAGCGAACCGGCCCCTGACATGACCGGGGTGGTTGACAACACCTTCGGCGAGCGGGCGACCGAAAACGCCATCACGCAAACCCAGGTGGCGCAGGCCGAAATCAACAAGCAGTTCTCCTCGCTGCGTCAGGAGATCGACATGCTGAGTAAGGCGCGCCAGGAAGACCAGAAGCGCATCAGCACACTGGAAGACGAAAACCGCAAGCTCAATAACCAGACAGGTGGCGACGGGCCCCCAACACCAGGGAGCACCACGCCCGGCGCCACCGCCATTCCCCCTCTTGCTGCTGGTGTGACGCCGGAAGGTGAGCCGATGCCGTCAGCTTTCCCTCCGGCGCCAGGCGGCCCGGTGCCGCCGCCAACCGCCTTCTATCCGGGGCGCGGCGCGGTTCCTCCGCCGGTTGTCGATTACACGCCTGTTCCGGTGCCGGGCCAGCTGTATCGCAAGGTGCTGCGCCCGAAAGACGCCGGGAAGCCAAAGAAAAAGTACCCCTATATCCCGACCGGCAGCTTCGCCAAATCGATCCTGATTGAGGGGGCGGATGCCAATGCGTCGGTGACCGGGAACACGGCCACGGTGCCGATGCAGGTGCGGTTGACCGGCCGGATCGAGATGCCGAACAGCAAGACCTACGACGCGACCGGCTGCTTTATCAGCATGGAGGCCTACGGTGACGTCTCCAGCGAACGTGCCATCGTGCGCACCCGCAAAATCAGCTGCATCCGGGGTGACGACATTATCGATCAGGACATCGACGGTCATGTCAGCTTTATGGGTAAGAACGGCGTCAAGGGCGAGGTGGTGATGCGCAACGGCAAAATCCTCGGCTTTGCCTGGGGCGCCGGGTTCCTTGATGGGTTAGGTGAAGGTGCCGGCCGGGCGGCGCAGCCGACCGTTGGCCTGGGCGCAACGGCCAGCATGGGCGCCGGCGACATTGCCAAATCGGCCCTGGGCGGGGGCGCCAGCAAGGCGGCGTCGACCCTCAGCGACTACTACATCAAGCGCGCCGAACAGTATCACCCGGTGATTCCGATCGGCGCCGGCAATGAGGTCACGGTGGTGTTCCAGGAAGGCTTCCAGATGAAAACCATCGAGGAAGTGGCGGCGGAAAAAGAGAGCCGTCAGCAGGCGCAGACCGACGGGGGCGATCAGTCCAAGTCCGGGCAGAACCTGAACGGGTTTAACACCGATCAGATGCTGAATCACCTCGGCAAGGTTGATCCAGCGCAATTCGGTATTGGTACAGGGAGTGGCCAGTGATGGACATAAAAGAGCAGAAGTCCACGTTGAAGGCGTTATTGCATCTGTCCGAGGTTTATTCGCGGTTTGGAAACATTCCACATTTCAGCGTCGGGGGCTGGTTGGTGATGGGAGCTGTTATCGCGGTGGTGGAGTGGTTTTGGTTTTCATTGGGTGGAGGGTTGCTCTCTGGGACGCTGATATTTGCTCTGATTTTAATTGTGCATTGGGAGCTTACCCGGCTCACACGCACCTCTGTCTTGCAGGAAATATCGCGGTTGTTGGCGCGTTATCCAGCCCGGTTGCAATACGAATACCAGTCTTTACTCCGGGATATTGGCGCAGGGACGCCAGAACTTCCAGCGGCGATAAGCGGCTTTCACGACAGAGTCCTTATCCAAATATGGGGCTGTAAGTTAAGAGACTGGGCTTATGAGGAATATGCCCTTCTGGGACATGGATGCACGCAGAACTCACATGACGCTGTGGGACAGTCGAATGAGGCTCATGCCGATGCCGCCAACCCGCTTCTTGAGAATACCCACCACAAGGTGGTGGCGTTCCGCAAACCCGGACCCGTTCGACAGGACGATAAGGAGACAGACCGATGAATATCAATGACAAACCCACTATCCAGCATTTCGATGACTTTCCCTTCCTGGGGGGCGCTTCTGCAGAAATCGGGAACCGTGTCGTCTGCGGCCGAACCGGTGCGGGGAAAACGACGCTGATGCAGTCCATCGTGGATAAATACAGCGCGGATGCCGTGCGGCAGGGCATTTCTATAGCACTGACATCACCTTCTGAGGATGAGGCCAAATCATGACTGGACGAAAAATGACGGGGTTATATGTCTTTTTATTGCTGGCCTGGTGGGGCGGGTGGCTTGTACTCGATATGTGGAGCATTGAGCACCTGCTGACCGATGCCGACAAGTGGGCCGCTTTTCGGCGTGACATTCTCTGGTGTGCGGGGTCGGCGGCGCTTTCCGTGATTTTTGCGATGGTAACCGCCGAGAAAAAGCTCGCCGTTTACACACTGCTGCTCTGCCTGGCTATGCCAGTGGGCATCTTAGCCGCATACGTCCTCGGTGATGCTTTTATTCACTGGAGATTTGATATGCAACTGTTCTCTGATGCGATTTGGGTGGTTGGGGTAGCGACGATGGGGATGTTGCCGTTTGCGGCATTTTTCACTGCAAGGATTTAAGGATACTCAATGAAAACGCACATCATGAAATCACTGCTTTTACTCCCCGCCTTGGGTGGCGTGCTGCTGCTGGCCGGTTGTGCCGGCGTCAGCAGCGAGTTCGGCTGTAACGCCACCACCTCCGACAGCTGCATGACCATGGAGCAGGCCAACGAGAAAGCCAAGTCACTGGAAGAGGGCAGCGGAGCAAAGCAGGCTGCGGCCGCATTGCCTCGCCTGGCTGACGGCGACTTTGCGGCGATTGGTCGGGATACCGGCCCGGTGCCGGTTGCGGTCGGCCGTTCGTCACGCTTGCTGCCCCGTCAGGGAGCTGTATCCCCGGCGCCAGCGGTGCCTGCGTATCCGGCGATCGCTGCGCCGGCCTCTATCGTGACGACCGTCAGCACCTGCACCTTGCCGCGCTGTGCCGGTGTCGGTAGCACCCGCCCGGCCCGCCAGGCCGAGCAGACCGCGCAGTTGTGGATCGCGCCCTGGATTGACAGCCAGGACGTCTATCACCAGCCGGGCAAGGTGCTGTTCGTGGTTAAACCGGCCGTCTGGGGCAAGCCCCAGTCCGTGTATTGACAGGAGCCCTTCATGAATTTGCTCGACAAGGTCACCCATACGGCCAACAGCCTGCTGTCGGCGCTCAAAATGCCCGATGCGTCCAGTCAGGCCAACCAGCTGCTCGGCGATATGCGTTTCCCGCAGCTGAGCAGCCTGTTGCCTTATCGTGATTATGACGAAAACTCGGGGCTGTTCATCAATGACGGCTCTATCGGTTTCATGCTGGAAGTGCAGCCGCTGACCGGCGCCAGCCCGACCGAGGTGCTGGCGATTGAGAGCCTGCTGCGTACCAAACTGCCGCGCGGCGTACCGCTGTCTATCCACCTGATGTCCAGCAAGCGCGTGGGTGACCACATCGAGTCCGGCCTGCGTGATTTCTCCTGGTCGGGACGGGATGCCGACAAGTTCAATGCCATCACCCGCGCCTTTTACCTGACGGCGGCGGAAGACCGATTTGCGCTGCCCCTGGGGGTTGATATCCCGTTGACCCTGCGTAATTACCGGGTGTTCATCTCGATGTGCATCAAGGCCAGACGCAATAACAAGGCCGCCTTTTTACAGATGGAGAACCTGGTGAAGGTCCTGCGCGCGTCACTGATGGGCGCCAAGATACCGTCCAGGCCGGTTGACGCCGGCGACTTTATCAACGTTGTTGGCGAGATGATCAACCACGACCCCGATCAGTTGTATGACACGAAACGCACGCTCGACCCCTATCAGGATTTGAACTTTCAGTGCATCGACAACGGCTTCGGTATGAACGTTTACCCTGACTGCCTCAAGATAAACTTGCGCAGTGCGGGCCGTGAGAACGAGAGCGTGGCACGGGTGATGAATTTCCAGCTGGAAAAGAACCCAGACATGGCATTTTTGTGGGCCAGTGCCGACAACTACGGCAACCTGCTGAACCCCGAGTTGTCGATCGCGTGCCCGTTCATCATCACGCTGACGATGGTGGTCGAAGAGCAGGAGAAGAACCAGTTCGAGGCCAACCGCAAATACCTCGACCTGGAGAAAAAATCCCGCACGTCCTATGCCAAGGTGTTCCCGAACGTGGTGGCGGAAGCCAAAGAATGGGGGGAGCTGCGCGAAGCACTGTCGTCCAATCAGACGGCGCTGGCCTCTTACTTCTACAACGTCACGGTATTTTGCGAAGACAACGATAACGTGGCGCTGCGCTGTGAGCAGGATGTCATCAACACCTACCGCAAAAACGGTATCGACCTGATCGCCCCACGGTTCAAGCAGCACTGGAATTTCCTGGCCTGCCTGCCATTCATGGCGCATCACGGTGTGCTGGATGACCTGCGCAAACACGGCGCCGTGCACCGTGCCAAGACGCTGAACGTGGTCAATCTGATGCCGGTGGTGGCCGACAACCGTCTGGCTCCGTCCGGCCTGCTGGCCCCCACCTACCGCAACCAGCTGGCGTTTATCGATATCTACGCCAAAGGCATGAAAAACCCCAACTACAACATGGCGGTGTGCGGGACGTCCGGCGCCGGTAAAACCGGGCTGATCCAGCCGATGATCCGCAGCGTGATCGACGCCGGTGGTGTGGCCTGGGTGTTTGATATGGGCGCCGGCTACAAATCGCTTTGCGAGAACATGGGCGGCGTTTATATCGATGCCGAGTCGCTCAAGTTCAATCCCTTTGCCAACATCGTCAACATTAATGAAAGCGCGGAACGCCTGCGCGATCAGCTGTCGGTGATGGCCAGCCCGGACGGCAACCTGGATGAAGTCTCCGAGTCCCTGCTGCTGATGGCAGCGAAAGCGGCCTGGCTGTCCAAGGGGCGTTCGGCGCGCATCGATGACGTGGTGGATTTCCTGAAAGAAGCCATGGATGCCGAGGAGTACCGCCAGTCACCGCCGATCCGCACGCGTATTCATGAGATGACCATCCTGCTCGACAAATACACCCGTGGGGGCATTCATGGCGAGTTCTTCAACTCGGATGAACCGACGCTGCATGATGACGCCCGCATGGTGGTGCTGGAGATGGGGAGTCTGGAAGACCGGCCCGATCTGCTGGTCGCCGTGATGTTCTCCCTCATCATCTTTATCGAAGGTCGGATGTATCAGACGTCGCGTAAGACCAAAAAGCTCTGCGTCATCGACGAGGGCTGGCGCCTGCTGGACTTTGAGAACAAGAAGGTCGGCAAGTTCATCGAGAAAGGCTACCGCGTGGCCCGTAAACACGGCGGTGCCTACATCACCATCACGCAGAACATCAAAGACTTTGACTCCGAAGAGGCATCGAGCGCGGCGCGGGCCGCCTGGGCCAACTCGGCGTACAAGGTCATCCTGATGCAGGAGGCGATGGCGTTCAAAAACTACAACCAGGAGTACCCGAACAATTTCAGTCAGTTGGAACAGGACGTTATCAATCGCTTCGACGATGCGGTTGCGCAGGGCTTCAGCTCGTTCCTGTTGATGGTGAATGGGCGCAGCTCTTGGCACCGGCTGTTCGTTGATCCGCTCAGCCGCGCCCTGTACTCGTCGCGCGGCGAGGACTTTGAGTTTATCCAGAGTCGGCGCGCGCAGGGAATGTCGGTGCACGATGCCGTTTACGCGCTGGCCTGTCAGGAGTTTGGTGACGAGATGGCCCGGCTGGAGCAGTGGGTCGAGCGGCAGGCTAACCGGAGGATGGCGGCATGACAGGCACTGAACTGCAGGTGATTGAGCAGGGGAGCGCGGGCGGACAACGGTCAGACCGCCGGCTGGCGCTATGGGGCTGCGGCGCGGTGGTACTGGCCGTGCTGCTGAGCAGCCTGGTGGCGCTGTGGCTGGTGCAGCGCCAGCCGGTGATTGTCACGTTCAACATGAAGCAGACCATGGAAGCGTTCTATGAGAGCGCTGGGAAAAAAGCGCTGCCCCCGGAGCAAAGCAAACAACTGGCAGAACGGTTTACCGGTGCACTAGAGGCCAGTATCACGCACTACCAGCAGCGCAACAACGTGATCATCCTGGTCTCACCGGCGGTGGTGGGCGGCGCCAGGGACGTGACACGTGAGCTACAGCGGGACATTGCCCGTCGCATGCAGGGTAATGCCGCCGTGCGTCAGGAAGGGGGGCATCCATGAATCTGAGTCCCTGGGTCAAGCTGCTCATTCTTGGCACGGTAGTGTTGTGCTGGGCTGCGCTGTACTGGCCAAAAGATAACGACGCACGCCAGAACGCGTTTGTTGACGCGGCTCGCGAGTACCTGATGGCACACCCGGAGGCACTGGCGCCGATGTGCAAGACATTAGAAATACGGCAGCAGGGGAACATGAATAACACCGTTAATGCAGTGGAAGGAGTTCAGCCATGAATCGAAATCTGCGAGATAAGGTGTTTTTGCTTGCGGTTATTGCTCTATTCCCTGTGGCTGCCGCCATTGTTGCCCTCCAATTCTTACCGGCGAAGAACAAGCAGCCAGTGGCCGCGACGTCGACGCCCCCCCAAGTTCACTGGGAGGTACCTCGACTGCGTGGCATCGATTATCCGCCGACGTTACCGTCCGTTAACTCATTACCCGATCCGAGTCCGGCATTTACCCCGGTGCAGCAGGAGGCTATCGGCCAGCTTGCCCGCGATTACCTGCTGGCGCACCCGGACATCCTGCTGCAGATGAGTGAGAAGCTGGAGGCGCAGCAACAGACTGCGGCCAATCGCACGGTGCAAACTGCGTTGACCACGCGGCCGGAACTGCAGGCGACGTTATTGCACGATCCTGCGACGCCGGTAGTGCATCCTGACGGCGGCGTGACCGTGGTGCAGTTTTTTGACTATCAGTGCATCTGGTGCGCGCGTATGGCGCCGGTGGTGGCCGACTTTGTGCGAGACAACCCCGATGTGCGCTTTGTGTTCAAGGAATTCCCCATTTTCGGCAGTCGATGGCCGATGTCGGTGCAGGCGGCACGTACCGGCCTGACGCTGTGGCAACTCAAGGGCGGTGAGGCCTATCTGGCCTACCACAATGCGGTGTTTGCCTCCGGTGAGAACGAAGGTCGGTTGTCGCAACCCACGCTTAATGCGGCACTCCTGGCGGCCGGCTCCGCGCCGATGACCGTACTGCCCGAGACGGAGAAAACGCTGCTGGCCACGCGTGAACTGGCCCAGCAGCTGAACATCAGCGGCACCCCCGCCTTTATTGTTATGCCGACTCGTGATGCGCGGGCGGATCAGGTGACGCCGCTGTACGGCGCCGTCGATGTGAAGGCGCTGAAGGCTGCGGTTGCGCAGGCCAAACAAGCGGATATTCCCTCACAGGCGGTGCCGCATGGCTAAATTGACCAAAGCACAACGCGCGGTATTGCGCGAGAAGTTTGGCGGCCGATGCGCCTACTGCGGTTGTGAACTGCCGGAGAAAGGCTGGCATGCCGATCACCTCGAACCGGTGATGCGAGAATCCGAGCAGGACATGGCCGCCGCCGAAAAGGGTCTGTTCAAACTGAAAGCGACCGGCAAGGTTTTGCATGAAAGCCGCGATGCAATCGAGAACCTCAACCCGGCGTGCGCCCCGTGCAACCTGTTCAAAACGACTTTCAGCCTCGAGACGTTCCGCGAGCAGATAGCGGCGCAAGTTGAGCGAGCGAGGGCTTACAGCGTCAATTTCCGCACTGCCGAGCGCTTCGGGTTGATTGAGGTCAAACCCGCGCCCGTCGTGTTTTGGTTCGAACGGTATCAGGAGGCAGAGCGTGGCTAAGCCTTTACGTAAAAGCCTGCTGATAGCGGTGCTCGGACTTTCTCAGCTTACGAGCATGGCGGTGGCCAAAGACTTCGGCACCTGGGGCGACCTGTACCCGGTGGCCGAGCCTGACATGCTGCAGACCATTCACGAACGTCTGACCGCGCTGCAGCGCAGCGGCCGTTGGGATGAGGAAATGACGGCGTTCAAAGCGCGCACCGTGAAGCACAGCCAGCGGCCTGAGCCGGTCGCCGGCATCGGAAAAACCGAGCGCTATGCCGAACGCTTCTTCGACCCGAGCGTGCAACTCTCTTCTGACCTGAAAGACGACAAGGGGCGGGTGTTTGCTCGCAAGGGCGACGTTATCAACCCGTTGGCCACCGTGCCGTTCGCGCAGACGCTGTATTTCATCGACGGCGACGATCCGCAGCAGGTTGCCTGGATGAAGGCGCAGCAGCCGGAGACCCTGATGGTGAAGGTCATTCTGGTCAACGGCGACATTCCCAAGACCTCTGCCGCGCTCGACAGCCGTATCTACTTCGATCAGGGCGGGGCGCTGTCGCGCCGGTTCGGGCTGACGACGGTGCCGGCGCGCATCACGGCGGCGCCGAGCGGCCTGCGGCTGCGTATCGAATCCATTCCTGCCGCCGGCAGCGCGAACTGAAGGGGACCAGTATGTTTGTGACACGTAAACGTTTTATTGCGACCGAGAATCAGCTGCAGAGCTGTCGGCAACTGCTGGCCGCGCGCCACGGCGAGTTGATGGCCATCCGCCAGGCGGCGTCGGCAAACGGTGGGATCTACAAATGCATTCTGGAGTGCCGTGAGGTAGCCCACGAGCTGCGTGAGCAGCTGCCTGCCGATCAGGACGGTCACAGCCCTTATTTGTTCGACAAACTGGCGCTTATCGACAGTCTGCTGAGCACCCTGGCGGCGTTGTTACCGCCGCAGGATGAGGCACGTCCCACCGCCCGGATGATTGCCGCTGGTGATGTGCAAGAGATTTACCGGGGAACACACTGGGCGGCCCATGGCCAGGAGCGTCGCGCATGATGCGTTGGTGGCTCTCGGCGTTGCTGGTCGTGGCAGGCCTCTTTTCGGCACCGTCTCAGGCGGCGGATGCGGCCTGTCAGGGGCGATTTGTCAACCCGATCACCGATATCTGCTGGCGCTGCATCTTCCCGCTCTCGATTGGGAGCATTCCGGTCGGCAAGGGGGATTTGCCGGATACCGGCAATCCGGGCAGCCCTATTCAGTTTTGCCCGGCACCGCCGCCGATTTTTCAGCGTATCGGGATGGCAATGGGGTACTGGGAGCCGATGGCCATGACTGACGTAACCCGCTCGCCGGGCTGCATGGTCAACCTGGGGGGCTTTAGCATCAACCTCGGCAAGATTGGCACCGGCACCGGCGGCAGCAGTGGCAAGGGGGACGTGACCACCGCGTTCTATCACGTCCACTGGTACAAGTACCCGCTGACCTACTGGCTGAACATCATCACTTCCGCGGGCTGCCTGCAGGGCGGGGACATGGACATCGCCTACCTGTCGGAAATCGACCCGACCTGGGTCGACAGCAGCCTGACCACCATTCTCAATCCGGAGGCTGTGGTCTTTGCCAACCCGCTGGCGCAGGGCGCCTGCGCGGCCGACGCCATTGCCAGCGGCTTCCATCTGCCGATCGACGCATTGTTCTGGTGCGCCGGCAGTCAGGGTTCGATGTACCCGTTCAACGGCTGGGTGGCCAAGGAAATCAGCCCGCTGCAGTCGTCGGTGCTGGTCTCGGAAAAGATGGCGTTCAAACTGCACCGCCAGGGGCAAATCATGGAATCCATCGGCAAAGACCGGGCGGTCTGCTTCGAATACCCGTCGCCGATCATGCCGAAAGAGCGCTGGCGTTATCAGATGGTGAACATGTACCCGGACAGCGCCCGCTGTCACCCGATGGGGCGCAGCGTGATGCGCTGGGAGGTGGGCCACAACTCGCCGGCCAGCAAGAAGAACTTCGGCTACGTCATGTGGCGCAAGCGCAACTGCGTCTTTTTATAAGGAGAAAGTCATGACGACATACAGCAAGGCGACAGGGCTGCTGACAGTGCTCCTGATGGGGGCAACCGTACCGATGATCGCTGTCGGGCAAACGGCGGCAGATCCTGTTGCTACCGCACAGCAGCAGGCGACCGTCCAGGTGGACAGCAACCGGGCATGGCTGCGCGAGCAGGAAAAGCGCTCGGCTGACCTGCACCAAAACACCCCGGTGCCGGAGTTCCTGCGTAATCAGCCGCCGCGTTCACTGGCGCAGGACGACCAGTCCTTTATTGACCAGCTGGCAGCGAAACAGCGTCAGGACGCCACCGAACAACCGGCCGAGGGGGCGCTGTACTTCGTGTCCTTCGGTATTCCCGAGGAGGGTATGCGCCGCATGCTGCAGGAGGCGCGTCGCTTCGGCATTCCGGCCACGTTGCGCGGCATGGTGAATGGCGACATGCGAGAAACGGTGCAGCGGGTGCAAAAACTGGTGGAAGCCGGCGGCATCGACGGCGTGCAAATCGACCCGCAGCCCTACACACAGTACGGCGTGACCGCCGTGCCGGCGTTGGTCGTGCGCTGCGCGGCCGGCTTCGATGTGGTGCGCGGCAACCTGCTGATGGCGCAGGCGCTGAAGAAGGTTGCCAAAGACGGCGACTGCGCCGCCGCGGCTCAGGCATTACTGGATAAGGCAGGTGTGAAATGAGCGGCAACGTGAATATGGACATGTTTGGCACGCCCCTACAGAAGTTGTTTTCACTGATGCAACTGACCCTGGTTATCGCGGGGCTCATGGGGCTCGTACTGCTGTTATGGCTGCTATTCAGGGCGTTAATGCCGAAAAAAGGGCAAACAAAACGCGGGAGGAAAGGCAAATGACCCATCTGGTGAAGTCTCTGCCCGGTCTGCTGGCGACACATGCCCTGGTGCTGGGGACGTTTATCTTCGCCACCGGCGATTGCCGGGCGGAAGGTGATGACGTGTTCCAGACCGGCAGCGAGTTTGCCAAACAAGTCGCCGGTCAGGGTACAGGGACGCTGCAGAACACCAACCCGGCGAACGTGTTGCCGAACTACACCGACAACCCGAAAGAAAAAGGCTATTACGGCGGCGTGACGGCCGGGGATGCCAACAATCTCAAGACCGACGGCGGCACCGCATGGGGCCAGACCGAGGTCGGGCAGGCGGTGACCGATTCGGTGCTCAAGAACCCCAAGGAGCCGATTTCTCACGATGCGCCCTTTATTCAGGCTGGCAAGGAGATTGAAGGCAAGGCCGAGAGCATCGTCGGCAAGACCGGCCCGGACTGCAAGGCCGAACAGGTAACCCGCAGTGAGTTCACCCGGCATGTGTGCGAGCGTGATACGGCGGTGATGCGTACCTGCGAACGTGCCACCGACATCGGTGGCCACTATGAGACCCGTTATGAAGACCGTAACGCGCACATCGACAAATCGATGATCCGTTGGTGGAAAGAGGGCAACCGCATTCACGGCACCTTTACGGCGCCGTTTACCGGCAAGCTCACTACGGGTTCGATATACCTCGAGCTGCAGGACGATCTGCACAGCTATGGCGTGCCGCTGGCCTTTTCACTGCTGGGGAATGAGGTGCGCTATGGCCGTCAGGACTGGGGCAGTCGGCCGCTGAACGTCGGTAACGTCACGCTCACGCAGGGTCAGCAGGTCGATATATTCCTCACGATGGACCCCGGTGGCCACTTGGATACCTTTCTGGATGCGATGGTCAGGCAGCTGAGCGGCGGCGGGGGCGGCTCGCCGATGGTGTTCTACGTGAAGTTCGACGGCAGTTCGTCGGTGCAGGTTTGGGTGCCGACCACGTCGACGCCGGCAGACTGTCCACTGGCACAGGAAGCCGGGGCGGTGAAGGTCAATACCGTCTGCAGTGAGCCGGGCGGCGAGCGAACCGTTACGGTCAACGGCCAGACCTATCCGGTGTGGGCCAGCTGCTGGCGCTTTACCGATACCTATCGGTTGCAGGAGGCCGGCCAGGGCAGCTGCGACGCCTATGCCAACAATCCGGCCTGTACCATCGCTACGCACGGCTGCGCCTTCTCTGATGAGTATGGCCAGTGCCTGCACGAGAACGTGACCTACTCCTGCGAAACCCGCACCACCGGTAACGTGATGCTGTGCGGTGGCCAGATGTACTGCCTCGACGGGGAGTGCGACAAAGCGCAGAAGGGCACCCAGGGCAACGACTTTGCGCACGCCGTTTCCGAGCTGGCCGCGGTGGCGGCCGCCGGCAAGGACGTTGCGGCGCTGAACGGTATCGATGTGCGCGCCTTCACCGGTAAGGGGCAGTCCTGCCGCAAGGCATTTGCCGGTTTCAGCGACTGCTGCAAGGACTCCGGGTGGGGTAACAGCGTCGGGTTGGCGCACTGCGACAGCGAAGAGAAGGCGCTGGGCAAGGCGAAAGAGAACAAATTGACCGTCAGCGTCGGCGAATACTGCAGCAAGAAAGTGCTGGGTGTCTGCCTGCAGAAGAAGCGCAGCTACTGCCAGTTTGACAGCAAGCTGGCGCAGATTGTTCAGCAGCAGGGGCGCGCCTGGCAGCTGGGAATCGGTTTTGGTGGTGCTAAATCGCCGGACTGCCGGGGTATTACCGTAGATGAGTTGCAGCGCATCAACTTCGACCAGCTGGACTTTGCCAATTTCTATGAAGACCTGATGAAAAACCAGAAGGTGCCCGAAGACGCGGCACTGCTGGAGAAGGTTAAGCAGCAAATCGCACAACGTATGCAGGAGGCAGCCAAGTGAAAACACGCGGGACTTCAAATTTCAATTTGGCGGCACGCGGGTTGGCCAACCGCAGGGCGGCAGCGTTGTTGGGCCTGAGCCTGCTGGGCGCGGCGTTCACTGCGCAGGCCGGCGGCTGGCAGTGGTATGAGCGGGAGGCCAAACCCGCTGACGAAGATATACCACTGCCGGCTGCAGCCCCGGCCGCACCGGCCGGGGCACTGGAAAAGCTGCAGCAGCTGCAGCAGTCGCTCAAGGAGAAGCTGGCGGACGCCATCCTGTACCCCAGTACCGAGAACTTCGTGAAGTTCTTCCAGATGCAGAACTACTTCACCCAGCAGGCGGGACTATTTGAGCGCTCCGCTCAGCGCGCGTTTCTGGCGCACCCGGAGCTGGATTACAACCTGAAACACAGTCATTACAACGGCACGGTAAAGAGCCAGTTGGCGGCCGATTTCGCTGCCCAGCGCGAGGCCATCGGCCAGCTGGCGCAGCGTTATGGCGTGATGCTGTTTTATCGCGGCGCCGAGCCTATCGACGGCCAGCTGGTGAGCGTGGTGAAGGGCTTTCGGGATAGCTACGGGCTGTCGGTGGTGCCGGTGACCGTTGACGGGGTGGTTAACCCTGCGATGCCGGAGAGCCGGCGTGATGCGGGGCAGGCGCAGCGGTTGGGTGTCAGTCACTTCCCGGCACTGATGCTGGTTGATCCGCGCAGCGGGGCGGTCAAGCCGCTGGCCTACGGCTTTATCAGTCAGGACGACCTGGCGCGGCAATTCCGCGACGTGTTAACCGATTTCAAACCGAACTATTAAAGGAACGTGAATGCGTAAATTCAAATTTCCCCAGGTTGACGTTGCCGGCATGTGGATGGTCGGGCTGGGATTGTGGTGCAACATGATAGCGGGCTGCGTCTGGTCTTTGCCGGATTTTGCCTGGGGACTGGCCAAGTTGTTGGCCGTCAGCCTGGTGATTATCGGCGGCTATCGCATTCTGGATGCGATAGCGACTCGAGTGGCGGATGAGCGCCTGGCCCCTGAGAAGGCGGCCTATCGTGCGCAGCATGGTGATGCTGAAAGCACCGATGCGTCGCGGGCGGATGAACCTGTTCAGGAGAAGCCCCATGCGCCAACGCACTGAGCGAATGATGATGACATTACTGGCGCTGCTCGGCCTGGGCATGTCGACGGCCAACGCGAGCACGCGCGATGAGATTGCTCAGCTGCAGCATTCAGCGCAGCAGCGGGCACAGGCGGGAACGGCGACCGATAGCCGCGCCGCCGCCCCTCAACCGGCACGGTGGCTGACACTCAGCAACGGGGCGCGCGTCAACCTCAATGACTGGACGGTGGTGCTGTTCATGCAGGGACACTGCGGTTATTGCCAGAAGTTCGATCCGCTTATCAAGGCAATGTCTGCACAGCACGGCTTCCCGCTGTTTGTCTACACCTTCGACGGCCAGGGCGACCAGACGTTTCCCGAAGCCATTCCGGCGCCACCGGACGTGATGCGCACCTTCTTCCCCGGCCTGCCGGTGGCCTCGCCGACGACGTTTTTGGTGAATGTGCATACGCTGGCGACGTACCCCCTTATCCAGGGGGCGGCGGATGAAGCCGGCTTTATGGCGCGGCTCGATACGGTGTTGCAAGACGCAACGATGCGGGGAGGTGCACGATGACACGCAGGCTGACACAGTTGTGCTGTGGCGTGGTGATCGGGTTGTTTGTCGGCGCCGCCTCGGCCGACATGAACAGCGACATGAACCACTTTTTCGACAAGCTGGGGTTTGAATCCAACACTACCATGCCGGGCGTCTGGCAGGGGCAGGCCGCCGGTTATGCCTCCGGCGGCTCCATCTATGCGCGCACCGGGGTGCGTCAGGTACAGCTGGTGTCGATGACGTTGCCGGATATCAATGCCGGCTGCGGCGGTATCGATGCCTACCTGGGATCGTTCAGCTTTATCAATGGCGAACAGCTGCAGCGCTTTACCAAACAGATCATGTCGAACGCCGCCGGCTACTTCTTTGACCTTGCGCTGCAGACTACGGTGCCGGAGCTGAAGGATGCCAAGGACTTCATCCAGAAGATGGCCAGCGACATCAACAGCATGAACATGAGCAGCTGTCAGGCCGCTCAGGGTATTGTCGGCGGGCTGTTCCCGCGCACCCAGGTCTCGCAGCAGAAGGTCTGTCAGGATATCGCCGGGCAGTCGAACATCTTCGCCGACTGGGCGGCATCCCGTCAGGGTTGTACGGTGGGCGGGCAGGGCGAATCGGTGCGCGACCGGGCCGGGGAGAAGGACAAGGAACGCGTCTCCAAAAACATCAACATCATGTGGGATGCGCTTTCCAAAAATCAGATGTTCAGCGGCAACAAGGAGCTGAAAGAGTTTGTGATGACGCTGACCGGCTCACTGGTTTTTGGCGCCAACGGCGAAATTACCCCACTGGCGCCGAAAACCACCGACCAGAGCATTATCCGGGCGCTGATGGAAGGCGGCACGGCGCGCATCTATCACTGCAATGACAGCGACAAGTGCTTGAAAGTGGTGGCCGACAGCAGCGTCACCATTAGCCCGGAACGGGCACTTAAGGGGCAAATTCTCGACATGCTGACCAGCATCAAGAGCAAGGCGCGGGACGATGTGCCGCTGACCGAAAAGGAAAAGGGGCTGATTTCCGGCACGCATGTGCCGTTGCTGACCTACCTGGTCGACCCGCAGATGCTGGGTGTCGATAACTCGCTGGTCTACAGTCTGGCGGATTACGTCGGCTACGACATCATGCTGCAGTACCTGCAAGAGCTGATGAGCGGCGCCCGCGCCATGCTGGCGGTGGGCAACTACCCGGAGGCGACGATGGAGCAAATCAACAGCAACTTCACTCAGGCCAACCAGCTGCTGGCCTCGCTGCAGTCCCGGGTGCAGGTGCAGACCGATGCGCTGCTGGTTGTTGACCAGCAGATGCGTTACATGCGCCAGCAGGTGTCGGCACGCATGCTGACGCGTTATCAGGACAATTATCGCTTCGGGGGAGGTCAATAATGGCAGCAGAAATCTACGTTATCGGTGGCGGTGACTGGATGCGCGAGACCCTCAATGCGGTTGCGGCGTTCCTGCATTCCGACAGCTGGTACTACATACGTCATGTGGGCACACTGGCCGGCCTCTATGTCCTGATGGTGCAGTGGATACGCACGCACGACATCATGCATATCCTGACCTGGATTTTTGTGTTGATAGGCGTTGCCATAGTAGTGAGCAGTGGACCGCGGGTGCAGGTCGTCGATATCACCAACCCGCGGGACGTCTATGTCGTCGATAATGTGCCGCTGGGCATCACCCTGCCGGCATCGCTGTTTACCCAGTTCGGCATGCTAATGGTGCGAGGCTATGAGGTGGTATTCAGTCAGCCGGATGTGGCGACCTACAGTCAAACCGGCATGCTGTTCGGCTCTTCTTTAATGGCGCGCAGCACCGACTTTACCGCGCAAAACCCGGAGCTGACCGACCTGTTTGCCGATTATGTGCAGAACTGCGTGATTGGCGACATCCTGCTAAACCGCAAATACAGCCTGAACGAGCTGATGAACTCGGCTGACCCGTACACGCTCATCTTCAGTAAGCCGAGCCCGCTGCGCGGCCTGTTCGGCAAGGACGGCAAGTTCATGACCTGCGAGCAGGCGGCTGCGCCGCTCAAGAACATGCTGGGTCTGGAAGGGCAGACCGGCAGCCCGACCTGGCATTACTATGCCCGTCAGCTGTTCGGCGGAAAACCGGATGCCGACCTGCTGTTCGGCCAACTGCTCGGCAACAGCTACCAATATTTTTACCAGAACAAGAACTCGGCCTCCGACATCATCAAGCAAAATGTGGTGATGAACGGCCTGCGCAGCGGAATACTCAGCTACGCCTCGCGCAGTAACGACACCGCCGGCATGCTCAATATCGCTACCACCTCGGCGCTGGAGAAACAGCGGCTGTCGCAGGCCACCATGGGCCAGGTGGCGATGCGCATGTTGCCGACCCTGCATGTGGTGATGATGGGGATCATGATGGGCGTATTCCCAATGATCATCCTTGTGGGGCTGGTTAATCAGGGCTGGCAGGTATTCAAGGGCTACGTGTTCGCTTGGCTGTGGCTGATGAGTTGGCCGCTGCTGTACGCCATCCTCAACAGTGCCATGACCTTCTACGCCCGCAAGATGGGCAGCCCGGTGGTGCTGGCCAACCTGTCGGTGGTACAGCTGAACTACTCAGACATCGCCACCACGGCGGGGTATATCTCGATGTTTATCCCGTTCATCTCCTGGTATATCGCCATTGGTCTGGGCAACGCACTGAACAGCATCGGCCACTCGTTCAACAACGCGGCGGCCGGCGCCAGCAGTGCGGCAGCGAGCACCACGACGGACGCCAACTACAGCTTCAACAACATGCAGTCGGATAACGTCACCGGCAGCACCTGGGATACCAACAGCGTGGTGCGCACCGGGCAGATGACCAAACAGCTGGGCACCGGCGGCAGCCAGACCCGGACCGCCGACGGCAGCCAGGTGTTCGATGCTACCGGCTCGACGTCGCGCATTCCGGTAGATATTGGCGTGACGCGCCAAATCTCGACGGCGCAGCAGCAGATGGCGCGTGAAGCGGAGAGCCAGGCAGAAACGGCGATGCACGGCTTTAACAGTAATATCAGCAGCGCCTGGACGCAGCTGTCGCAGTTCACTGGCCAACGTGGCAGTAGCGATACGATGACCAGCGGTGCCGATACGGCGCAGAACAGCCAGTCCAGCATCGCCGCGCACAAGATGGCCAGCGCGGTGGACAGCTATGCCAAGGCCAACAATATCAGCCATGAACAGGCGACGCAGGAATTGGCTGCCAAATCTGTCGATGCTACTGCAGGTTTTGAATCAAGGATTGGCACTCGAGGTTCTGCCGGCGTGAGAGTCTTTGGTAATGGTGCAACGATAGAAGGTTATGCTGGATTAAACGCAGGTATCAGGGGTTCTGACACCGATTCACATTCAGCCAGTAGCGGCACGCGTGGCAGCCAGGATGCACGTCACGATCAGAGCGCTCAGGCTGCTGCTGACTTTAAGGAGGGGATGGATTATCTGACCAGTCAGCGCACCAGCCAGTCCGGGGGCCATACCGACAACAACGCGGACTCGCGTGTCGATCAGCTGTCGGCATCATTGTCCGGGGCCAAGAGCAGTTACGAGCAGTACAGCAGCGCGCACACCCGCAGCCATGAACTGTCCGAGCAAGCTTCCCGTACTGAAAGTCTCAGCGCCGATATGCGTGAGAACCTGAGTCAGCAGTTTGCGCAGTATGTGATGCAGCGGTCACCTGATGAGGCCGGAAATATTTTGACTGGGCATTCATCTGAGGCAGTGTCTGCGCGTCAGCAACTGGCCCGCGAGTTTGTACGTGACCAGGTGGCGCCGCAGGTGGACGCACAATATCAGGTCAATCGCGAGGGGCTGGGGGCGACGATGGGTTCTACAGGGGGCGGTGGTAGTGCCGGCGACATCACCAGCGACCATCAACGCCATCAAAGTGCGGTAGACGAGCGAACCGCAGCGGCTGGGATCAAAAGTGATGTAGGCGATCAGGTTAAGGGGATGATTGAAAATAATCATACCCAGCAGCGGGAGACGCAAGGCCAGATCACGTCGCAACAGCAGCAGATCAGTAATCAAAGGGGGGCGCTTGAGACAAATCATACTTCTGCTCGTGATACACAGAACAAAGCATATGCAGATGAGAAACAACGCCAAGGTGCTGCGCCTGGGGCTAAATCGCAAGATGAATTAACGAAGCGCGCAATCGATATGCAAGAAAAATTTAATAAAGAACGGGGTGGAAAATGACTATTACACACAAAACAGTGAAAGAAGAAACTGAGATTTTGAAATCAATTGTAGACAGCGGTGATATAAGAATCCCCGATTTTTGGGCCTGTGCTTGGCCAGGATTCGCTTTTGTACTGTGGTTAGCTGTTTGGCCGGCGTTCACTTTTGGCTTTTTCACTACACCAAGTGAAGGTACTTTAATAGCAATGGGGTTTGGGGTATTTTTTGGATTTATTATCAGTATCGCTATTTTTAATGTTCGCAGCCTTTATTTGTCGTTGCCAGAGTCATTTCGAAAAAGTTCGAAGATAGTTGCAATGATCAACAATAAAATTGTGATATATCTTTCTGTTTTTATTGTAATAAATGTGCTGGCCGGACTGGTGTCAGAAAATAGCAAGGCGGGTGCTTTGCAATACCTTTTTCCCACGGTTTTTTCTTTTTGTATATTGGCTTTTATCTTTTCTGCCGACATCGGCCGCTACCGTCTATCCGCCTTTACTTCGGTGCTGGAACTCCTTAAATCCCGTAAGCAGGGAGGGGAGTAACGGTGGCTAAAGCGCACAACAAGAACCATGCCACCACCCTGCGGCTGGATGACGGCGCATTGGGGCGTCTGCAGCGCATGGTGGCTGAGAATCCCTTCTACAACCCCTCGCATGTGATGCGTGGCGCCCTGCTGGCACTCAGTCGGTTGACCTACAGCGAGCGGGAAGCCTGCATTCTGGACGCGGCGAAGGGAGGCGTTGATGAGCTTTAACGCTAAGGACATGACGCAGGGCGGGCAGATCGCCTTTATGCGTCTGCGGATGTTTGCCCAGATTGGTAACCTGATCTTCTACGGCCTGTTTATCGCCTTTCTTATCGTGGCGGTCAACGTCCTACTGTGGCGCATTTCGATGCAGAACCTCACCAACGGCCTGATTTACTGGTGGGTACGAATGCTCGACAGCTGGCCCAGCATTACGCCTTCCGAGTCGGTTTATCACCTCGACTACTACGGCAAGCAGCTGGTCTACACCGCCAGTCAGGTCTTGGCCGACCGCTATGTCGTCTATTGCGGGCAACTGGTCTGGCGTGAGGCCGTGTTTGCCGCCGGCGTGGGCGTGGCGGCTTGTGTGGTGGGCGGTATCGTTACCATTTGGGTGTTGGGACGCCAGGGTAAGCAGCAAAGCCAGGACGAAGTCACCGGGGGCCGTACGCTGACCGACAAGCCTGCCGACGTCGCCAAAATGCTCCGGCGCGACAACCGGGCGTCGGATATCCACATCGACGCGTTACCGTTGGTCAAAGACTCAGAAATCAAGAACATCCTGCTGCAGGGCAGCGTGGGGACAGGTAAATCGGTCACCATGCGCAAGCTGATGGACTATGCGCGGGCGCGCGGCGACATGGTGGTGGTGTACGACAAATCCTGTGACTTCATCAAGGACTACTATGATCCCAAAATCGACAAGGTGCTCAACCCGCTCGATGGTCGCTGCGTGTCCTGGGATCTGTGGTCGGAGTGCCTGACGCTGCAGGACTTTGAGAACGTAGCCGATATTCTTATTCCGATGAGCGGCAGCGAAGATCCGTTCTGGCAGGGGTCGGCACGCACTATCTTTGCGGAAGCGGCCAACCGCATGCGTAACGATCCGGATCGCAGCTACGCCAAGCTGCTCAATACGCTGCTGTCTATCGACCTGCCGCGACTGCGCGCCTATCTGGAAGGCACGCCGGCATCGAACCTGGTGGATGGCAAAATCGAGAAGACCGCCATATCCATCCGTTCGGTGCTGACCAACTATGCCAAATCGATCCGCTACCTGCAGGGCATCGAGTCGCTGGGCGACACGTTTACTATCCGCGACTGGATGCGCGGCGTGCAGGACGGCGGCAAAAACGGCTGGCTGTTCCTGACCTCCAACGATGACAGCCACAAATCCCTCAAGCCGCTGATCTCCATGTGGCTGTCGGTGGCGTCGCACAGTTTGCTCTCGATGGGCGTCAACCTTAATCGCCGGGTGTGGATTTTTGCCGACGAACTGCCGACGCTGCACAAGCTGCCGGATCTGGTCTCTCTTATCCCGGTGACACGCAAGTTCGGCGGGTGTTTCGTGCTGGGTATCCAGTCGTATGCCCAGCTGCAGGACATTTATGGCGTCAAGTCGGCCGCTTCCCTGATTCAGGTTCTCAACACCCGATTCTTCTTCCGCTCTCCCGATAAGGAAACCGCAGAGTTCGCCGCCGGTGAAATCGGCGAGAAGGAGCAGAAAAAAGCCTCCGAACAATACTCCTACGGCGCTGACCCGGTCAGAGACGGGGTGTCGTTGGGTAAGGACAAAGAGCGCGAAGGGTTGGTGAGCTACAGCGATATTCAGTCATTGCCCGATCTGTGCTGTTACATCACGCTGCCGGGACCTTATCCGGCGATAAAAATGAAGCTCAAGTTCCAAAAGCGCAACCAGAAGGCCCCACCATTTATCGAGCGTAAGCTCGACCTAGAGGCAGATAACCGTCTGGAGACAGCGCTGGATGGACGTGAACTGGTGCTCGGCAATGTTAGTGCACTCTTCGCGCCGCTGGAAGAGAGCCATCAGATCGTGACAGCACCGGAGACCGCCAGGATAACGGACAAAGGCGATAAGAAGCCTGTAACCGGGCAAGCTGACAGCGACAAACCGGCGATATCGACTGCGGCCAACACGACGGGTGCCGCCACTTCAGGCGGCGGTACAGAACAGGAACTCAAGCCCAGGGTGGAAGAGGCCGAGCAGTTGCCGCCGGGGATCAGTGGCGACGGCGAAGTGGTGGACATCGCACAGTATGAAGCCTGGCAGGCGCAGCAGCAGGCCATGGGGCAGCAAGCCATGCAGCGCCGGGAAGAGACCAATATCACTATCGACAGGCACCGCCGCGAGCTGGCTGAAGTTCATCATGGGGACAGCGAACCGGGAGATGAATTCTGATGATGAGCATTGGCCAGGTCGGCCCCGCCGGTAAAGCCGGCGACTACTACACCCATCAAGACAACTACTACGTGCTGGGCAGCATGGACGAACGCTGGGTGGGCCAGGGCGCGGAAGCCCTGGGCCTGTCTGGCAAGGTGGACGTTAAAGATTTCGTAGCCGTGCTGGAAGGCAAGTTGCCGGACGGCAGCGACCTGACCCGCATGGTCGGTGGCGAGAATAAACACCGCCCCGGCTATGATCTGACGTTCTCGGCGCCCAAAAGCGTTTCCATCATGGCGATGTTGGGCGGCGATAAACGCCTTATTGCCGCGCATAACCACGCGGTAGAAGTCGCGGTGCGGGAGGTCGAGAAGCTGGCCTCAACCCGCAGCATGACCGAGGGTGTCTCCGAGACCAGGCTGACCGGCAACCTGGTGGTGGCGCTGTTTAACCACGATACCTCACGCGACCTTGACCCACAGATGCACACGCATGCGGTGGTGGCCAACGTCACGCAGCATGACGGGAAATGGCAGACGCTGTCCTCCGATACGGTCGGCAAGACCGGGTTTATCGAGAGCGTGTATGCCAATCAGGTGGCTTTCGGGCAGATATACCGCCATGTGCTGCGCCAGGATACGGAAGCCATGGGGTATCAAACCGAGAACGTCGGGCCACACGGCATGTGGGAGTTTAAAGGCATGGAGAACGTGATTGACGTGTTCTCCAAACGCAACCACGCCATCGATGCCGCCGCCGGCCCAGATGCTTCGCTCAAGTCACGGGATATGGCGACACTCGATACCCGCAAGGCCAAGGTCGCCAGCGACCCGGCCGCCCTGGCGGTCGAGTGGCTGCAGGAAATGAAATCCGCCGGCTTTGATGCCAAAGCCTATCTGGCGAAGGCGCAGTCTCGCACGATGGTGACGCCGTCCCCGACGCCGCTGGAAGCGGGGGGCGACGCGCTTGTCGACCAGGCGGTGGGGCAGGCTATTTCGGCGCTCTCTGACCGGCAGGTCAACTTTACGCACAACCAGGTGGCCAACAAGGCCATCAGCTACCTCTCCGGGGAGCCGGGCATGCTGGACGCGGTGCGTGACGGCATCGACCGCGCCATCGAGCGTGAACAGCTTATCCCGCTCGACAAGGAGAAGGGCGTCTTTACCTCCGATATTCATCTGCTCGACGAGCTGAGCGTGGCGCAGCTGAGCCGCACGCACCTTGACGAGAGCGCGGTGGTGATCGGTGCGCCAAAGTCTGACCCGCGCACCGGCAGCATGCCAACCTACAGTGATGCCGTGCAGACGCTTGCGCAGCATGCGCCGGCGATGGCGGTGTTGTCGGGCATTGGAGGCGCATCGGTGAACCGTTCCCGCGTGGCGGAAGTGGTGGAGCTGGCACGCGAGCAGGGCCGTGACGCCACCGTGCTGACCGTTGACCGGCAGTCACAGCAGTATCTGCAGCAAAGCGTCCATCTCGATGAAAGCCGTGTGGTGACGCGCGCTGCGCTGGGTAGCGAAGCGCTGTTTGCGCCGAACAGCACGCTGGTCGTTGATCAGGCGGAGAAACTGACGCTCAAGGAGACCGTGGCGCTGCTGGATGGCGCGGTACGTAACAACGTGCAGCTGGTGTTGATGGATACCGAAAAGCGCAAGGGGACGGGCAATGCGCTTGCCGTCATGAAGGAGGCCGGTGTACCCCGCTATCAGTTCAGTGGCCGTCAGGCTGTGCCGGCGGAAGTGGTAAGCGAGCCGGACAAGGCCCAGCGCTTCGGTCAGTTGGCCAAAGGGGTGGTGCAGGCATTGGTTGAAGACCGGTCGGCGGTCGCGCAGGTAAACGGCCCGGCCGAGCAGCGGATGTTGACGGCCATGATCCGTGGCGAGCTGAAAGACGCCGGGCTGCTGGGACGCGAAGAGACCCATGTGGCCACGCTGACGCCGGTATGGCTGGACAGCAAAAACCGCGGCGCCATCGATACCTACCGGGAAGGCATGGTGATGGAACGCTGGGATGCGGAGAGCCGGCAGCGCGAGCGGTACGTTATCGACCGGGTCGGTGCGCAAACGCGCAACCTGGTGTTGCGTGACGCCGAGGGTGAAAAGCACACGCTTGCCGTCAAAGCCGTGGACAAGGACTGGTCGTTGTTCCGGGCCGGCACGATGGGTGTTGCCGACGGTGAACGCCTGCAGGTATTAGGCCAGGAAGGACGGGGCAAGGATGCGCTGAAGGCCGGCACGGCGCTGACGGTTGTTCGTGCCGGCGCCGGCGAGCTGCAGGTGCGCGTGGCCGGCGAGCCGGATGCGACGCAGAAGCCGGCGGACCGAGCGCTTGCGGTCGGCAGCGACGTCTTCAGCGCCGTCAAGGTGGCGCCGGCGTATGTGGAAAGCCTCGGCGCATCGGTGAGCAGTACGGCGGTGGTCTATGCCGCAGTGAAGAAAAACGAGCTTAACAGCGCCACGCTGAGTGGCATTGCACGCAGCGGCGGGCACATCACCCTGTATTCAGCGCTTGATGCGCGCAAGACGCAGGAGAAAGTGGCCCAGCATCCGGCGTACCGTCTTTCAGGCGAGCAGGTCAAACAACTGGCCGGTGAGGAGGGGCTTGATGCCGCGATCGCCGGGCAAAAATCATCACTGTTTACCCCGGCACAGCAGGCCATCCATTTGGCCATTCCGACGCTGGAAGGGGATAGCGTTGCGTTTGGCCAGGCCAAACTGCTGGCCGGTAGCCTCGGTTTTGCGGCCAAAGGCGTGTCGATGGAGGCCATCCAGACGGAAATCGAGGCGCAGGTCAAACGCGGGGAGCTGCTGAAAGTGGATGTCGCGCCTGGCGTCGGGGCGGATTTGCTGGTCTCGCGCGCCAGCTTCGAGGCGGAGAAAAGCATTATTCGTCTGATCGCCGACGGCAAAGACAGTATGCCGGCGCTGATGAGTGAGTCGGCGAGAAGTCAACTGGCATCAAGTCAAAGCTCGCTTACACAGGGGCAGAAAGAGAGTGTTGACCTCATTCTCGGTACGACCGACCGGTTTGTGGCCATCCAGGGCTATGCCGGTGTGGGGAAAACCACCCAGTTCAAGGCGGTGCTCGCCGGGATAGAGCAGTTGCCTGAAAGCGAGCGGCCGCGCGTCGTGGGGCTGGCGCCAACGCACCGTGCGGTGGGGGAAATGCAGGCGGCCGGCGTCGATGCCCAAACGCTGGCGTCGTTCCTGCACGATGAGGGGCTGAAGGTCGCCGGCGGCGAGAAACCGGACTACCGCAACACGCTGTTTGTGGTGGATGAGAGTTCGATGGTGGGCAACAGCGACATGGCGCGCACCTACGCGTTGATTGCCGAGGGCAACGGCCGCGCGGTGATGAGCGGTGACGAAGCCCAGCTGGAAGCGATTGCGCCGGGCGCGCCGTTCCGGCTGGCGCAGGGGCGCAGCGCCATCGATATGGCGGTCATGAAAGAGATTGTGCGCCAGACCCCCGAGCTGAAGCCGGCGGTGTACAAGATGATTGAAAACGATGTGCCCGGCGCGTTGGACGTGGTGCGCACCGTGGCGCCGGCCAACGTGCCCCGACAAGCCGATGCCTGGGTGCCGGCGCAGTCGGTCGTTGAATATCCCGCCAAGGGGCCGGATGACATTCATGCCGCGATTGTCAGCGATTACCTGGGACGCACCGAGGCGGCCCGGCGCGATACGCTGATCATCACCCACCTTAATGCCGACCGGCACATCATCAATGCCGGCATTCACCAGGAACGTAAAGCGGCGGGCGAGCTGAAGGGGGAAGCCGTCAGTCTGCCCATCCTTGAGACCGCCAATATTCGTGACGGCGAGCTGCGCAAGCTGGAGACCTGGGCGCGTCACCGGGACGCCGTCGTCCTGCTGGATAACACCTACTACCGGATGGCCGGCATCGACAGTCAGTCCCGTACCGTCAGCCTGCAGGACAGCGAGGGCAATACCCGGCCGTTTTCCCCGGCCAGTGCGGTGCGCGAAGGCGTCACGCTGTACAACCCGCGCACCATCGAGGTGAACGTCGGCGACCGCATGCGCTTCTCCAAATCGGACGTCGAACGCGGGCATGTGGCCAACAGCGTCTGGACGGTGGAAGCGATAAAAGGTGACGCGGTCACGCTCTCCGATGGGCAAAAGACCCGTACCGTCAATCCCCAAGAACAGCAACAGGACCGGCACGTCGATTTGGCCTATGCCATCACCGCCCACGGTGCCCAGGGGGCCAGCGAACGCTTTGCCATCACGCTCGAGGGGGTGGAAGGCGGGCGTGAGCCGCTGGTCAACCGGGCGTCGGCCTATGTGGCGCTCTCGCGCGCCAAGGAGCATGTGCAGGTGTACACCGACAACGAAGCCGGGTGGCTGAATGCTATCGGCAAGGCGAAGGCGCGCACCACGGCCCATGATGCAGTGCTGGGGATGGCGCCGGGCAGCCAGAAAGCGGCCGTCGACCTCTACGGCAAAGCGGTCCCTTTATCCGAAAACGCGCTGGGACGCGCGGTGCTGCGCGGAAGCCAGCTTACCGGCGACACGCTGGCGCACTATGTGTCGCCGGGCAAGAAATACCCCCAACCGCACGCCATGCTGCCGATGTATGACGCCAACGGCAAACCGGCCGGCGCCTGGCTGGCGCCACTGGCGGACACTCAGGGTAAAACCGTCGGAGGACTGCCGACACAGGGTCGGGTGCTCGGCAGTGACAGCGCGCAGTTCGTGGCGCTGCAGGGGAGCCGCAACAACGAGACCCGTCTGGCCGGGACGATGCAGGACGGTATCTGGTTGGCGGCACGCTATCCCGACAGTGGCGTGGTGGTACGCCTGCAGGGGGACGACGTGCCGTTCAACCCCCAGGCGATGACCGGCGGCAGGGTGTGGGTGAACGACGAGACGCTCAAGGCCGCTGCACGGGAGAGCGGCGCGTCCGACAGTGCCATTAAATTGCCGGAGAGTCCGGAAGAACGCCTGCAGCGTGAACTGCAGACGCAGGCCGAAAAACTGGGGCGTGAACCGAACGCCCCTGACCCGCAGCGACTGGCCGGGCTTAACGACGAGCAGCTGCGGGCGTTGCTTGCGCGCGGCGAACTGCGCGCCGAGGACGTGAAAGCGCGTCTGCCGGAGGCGGTCATGCGGGAGGTGATGGGTCAGGATGCAGCACTGCGGGTCGATGCCGCTGTCCGCCAGGTGGCGCGCGAGCCGGTATCGACACGCAGCCGGCTGCAGCAGGATGAACAGAACCTGGTGCGGGATACCCATGCGGAGCGGGAACTGAACAAAGAGAAAACCCTGGGCGGCGACTGACGCGCTGCGCTTGTCCAACGCCGTGCGAGACAGGTGACGAGCCCCTGTCCCGCACGGCATTACCTAAAGGAAGAACGGATGAACACAACTCAAAACGTATCAACGACGCAGGGCGTCTTGTTAACCACTGCTGTCTTGCTGTCCGGGGCCGTGATGCTCTGGGGATATGTGCAGTGGGACACTCTGAGCGACCTGCCGCTGTATTGGCGCAATGCGCTCGTCCCGCTGCCTCTGCTGGTCTTTATGGGCATGAAGCACCTGCAGGCGCGGCTGAACAGGGCGGCCCCGCATGAATAAGGCACCGCGACTCCCCGCTCGGGTGTTTGGCGTTGCCGCCCTGGTGCTCAGCGGCTGGCTGCCGGCATCGCCTCTGTTGGCGGCACCGGCGGTAGAGGTGGGGTTTTCGCCGGAAGGGTCGGCGCAGCAGCTGGTACTCAGCGTTATCGGTGAGGCGCGGCGCGATATTCGCCTGATGGGGTACGCCTTTACCTCGCCGGAGGTGGCGCGGGCGCTGATTGCGGCGCACCGGCGCGGGGTGACCGTCGGGGTGGTGGTCGATGCGAAGGCCAACCAGAACGGCGCCGGCCGGGCGGCACTGAACCTACTGGCCAGCGCCGGCGTGAACGTCAGGACGGTGAACAGCTATAAAATTTTGCACGACAAGGTGATCGTCGTGGATGGCGTGACGACAGAAACGGGAAGCTTTAATTTCAGCCGATCGGCACATCGCGCCAACTCGGAAAATGTGCTGGTGCTGCGCGACATGCCGGAGGTGGCCAAACAGTACCTGGCGCACTGGCAATCCCGTTGGGCGCAGGGCCAGGACTGGCAGTCGACTTACTAAGAAGGGAAATCGGATGGCGATGTTTGATCCGCACAGCGGAAAACTGCAGCAGGTGCGCGAGGTGGTGCGTTTCACCCCGTTGCAGCAGGACGTTCTGAAATTTTTGGCGCTGGTGCTGATGGTGTTCGACCACGCCAACCGGGCGCTGGGGCTGCATGAGCCGGTGCTGTTGCTGCTGGGGCGGGGAGCGTTTCCGCTGTTCGCCCTGCTGTGGGGGTACAACCTGGCGTCGCGGCCTGTCCGGCAGGCGCAGGCGACCCGGCTGTGGATATGGGCCGTGGTTGCGCAGCCGGGCTATTGGCTGGTAATGCGTCATGACGGGCTGGCGTTCACCGATCCGAATATTTTGTTCCTGTTCGCCGCGGTGACGCAGGCGCTTGTGCTGGCTTCACGGCCAATGAGCAAAGGTTCACCTAACCCGTTGTTGGTCGGCGTCGTTCTGTTGGCTTTGTGGAGTGTTTATGGCGCTACAGATGGTACTTACGGTACTGCCGGCGTTCTGTTGCTGTTGGCCAGTTATGGGCTGTGCGTTTCCCTGCCGGGGTACGTGACGGCCGTCTGGCCGGTGCGCGGGCTGGCGATCGTGGCCTGGCCGCTACTGGTGCTGATGCTCAATGCCGAGCTGGGCGGCACGATGATGCTGGCCGGGTTGTTGCTGCCGGCACTGCTCATCCTGGGGACGCTGCCGTTGGCGACGGCGTTCAATCAACGGCGTCTGTTGCCTCGGGGGTTTTTCCTGCAGACCTACGTGGCGCACCTGCTGGCGCTGGGGCTGGCCGGCGTGTTTTTACACTGAGGCACCGCTGATGTTACCGACCGCTTCGCACTTTGCCCATGCTTTGTTACTTGACCAGGTGACGATCGCCACGGCCGCGGGGCGCGTTGTCCGCTTTACCGATATGAAGGCTTTTGGTAGAGTGGGAAAAATTTTGCATTCGATGGTTGTCCACGCCAGAAGGTGGACGGGATGGAGCGGAGCTCCAGACGCAAAAACCCCCGGATTACGCATGAACTTTGGTCGGTGCATCGTAAATCCGGGGGTCACAAGCAGGCCTGGCGCCTGTAAGGAAGTATACTGTATGCGTATTCTACGTCAATCCCCCCTGCCGACCCTAAGTGCAGGGGAACGTGCATAGTCAACATGCCGCACAGGTAAATCCTGTAAAATCAACCGTTTCACGCCGTGGTGCCAATAATGCGCTGCGGCGCGGGCAACAAAAAATTCATCGTCGTTACACCCCAAACCTGTGCTGCCGGGTGCCGAAGGGCATGGCGAGCAAGGTGGTGGCGCGCATGAGCAGCCACGACTGGCGGCGCAATGATGACCTGATCGGCCTGCGCCGGCAGGGCTATATCCCCTATACCCAACGCAACAACCCGGACTACCGCCCCAAACCGATGCGCATTGCCGCGCGGTCGGAGAGCCGTGAAGCGCTGACGGTGCTCTCGATGGTGCTGGGCGCCAACTGCGACTACAACCCGGACAGCGACTACCCGTTTGAGATCATGCTGCCGTTCGAGGACGTGGCCAAAGCGATGGGGGTGCTGCACGTATACGAAAGCGGCCGCAAGGCGTATGACGTGGCGCTGCATGCGCTGTCGGTGCTCGAGCAGCTGGACTACCTCATCGTGTCGCGCGGGCAGGATACTGACACCGGTCAGAACAAGCCACTGCGCATCTGGCTGACGGAGAAATTCTTCACCAGTCGAGGTATCCATGTTCACGAAATTCGCCAGTGGCTGGATCAGTACCGTCTGTGGGCCATCAAGAACGGGCTGACGGAAAGCCTGCGCAAGAAATACGAACGTCACCTGGTGCGCATTACGCATCTGGGGATCGACATCGAACGCAAGCACTCGCTAAAAAACCGCCTGAAGCAAATCAAGCGTTGGGTGGTGAGTCCCGATCTGCAGAATCTCAAGAAAGATGCCGAAACCGTTATCGAGGACCAACTGGCCAAGCGCCAGCAGAACGAACATCGCCTCGACACCCTGCTGGACGATACCGCCGACAATATTAAACGGCTGGCCAGCGCCAAGCGTCGCCAGCAGAATGGTTTCTACCAGGCCTGGGTGCAGTGGACGATGGGCAGCTCGCCGCTGAAGGCGATGGAGCTGGAGAATACGCTCAAACGTGAACAGCCCGGACTGCTGAACAGCGATCCGGAGGCGTTCTACCGGCTGCTGCTGGAGCGCGCCGGCGTCATCTCAGCCTAACTTCTTCCGACATACAGAATTTTTACCCTGTCTGATCCGCGGGGGTTTTGTGCTGCTTGTTTCTCGCCGCTGATGCCAGGTTGGCCATTCGGCCGACTTGTTTCGGCTGATGCCGGCGTGATTTTTACGGCCGCCGACGTCGATCCGGGGCATTGCTGACATCGATCGGCAACGAATAAACCCTTAACTTCGACATTAACTTCGTAGGCAGTATTAACTTCGAAATCCCACTCGGAGAAATGCTTAATTTCGAAGGTTGTTTCTGAACAAACTAAGCCCTTTAAAAAGGGAGTAACTCATCGCACCGGCTTTCGCCGTTGCTGTTGAGTACCTCCCTCACTTTGTTCGGGCAAAAAACAGAGCCTTACTCAATTCCATGCCTCTCTTAACAAAAACCTGATGTAGCACCTGCAGTCACGACTGCAGGCAAAAGGACCTTCACCCACGCCGGAACCGCCGAAATTTCCCAACCAATGAAATTAGCCAACCTTAGCCCCACAAACCCCCTCACCACCGCTGAAAAGCGGCCCCGCCCCCCGGCCAAAGGCCGGGGAACTGTGTCGCTTTTAATGATGGATGTTGTAACTAGAAACTGAGTCGCTTTCAGATTCGTTGCAGAACGTTCTGCGTACACGCCCGTAAGCGGCCCTCACGGTCCGCTAACGCGGAGATACGCCCCGACTGCGGCTACGCCTTGTCGTGACCACTCCGACGGCGCACACAAAGATATACGTCGCATTTAGCAGGACTGGTCTTGCAGGGCGAGGGGGGGGATAGGCGATACCTATCAGACCTGGGCGGCTTCGCCGCGTCTCCGGCGACCCTGACCTGATGGCGTTCTCATGCAGCTCAGCTGTCGCCTCCATGCGCTGACGCGCATACCGCGCTTCTGTTGTGTGATTAATGGCACAACACGGCTCAATCGCTGTAACGATATCGACAAGGTAATTTACTGGTTGTGCATACAGTTGTCTGCGCGCTTTTTTAATCGCAAAGAGGAATTTACTATGAGTGATACTATTGTCGTTATCGGTAAACCCACGTCCCCGTCAGCGCCTGATGGCGTGCCTGTCACAGGCGGAAACGCCGGCGGCGGACTTAATTTCCCAGTTCCGTTTCATATCGCCGGTCATGATGATTTCATGGTTCTTGCTATCAATAATGATGTCTTTGATGCCACGAAACGTAACCAAAGTACCATCGATCCGCTGACAGGCGAACTCCCTTACGACGATACCGTCTCTATCGAGCGCGGTGATAAACGCCTGTTACTGACGTACAAGAATTTCAGTGACGCCCTGAACGAGCTTAATCGCCTGGGCGATGTCTGGAAGCAGGGGTCGATGATCCTGGTCTTATCTGACACGACGTTCATCACCTTCGGAGACGTCAACCAGATGAACTCATTCCTGTCCAACTCTAACCGTATCGCCAAAACGGAGTTTATCCGTGAGAAAGAGGGTTTTCATGCGGCCGGCTATGTTCCTCGTGATGCGGCCGGTAATGCATTAGGCCAATCCGGCGTGACAATTGGCGTGGGTATTGACCTTGGGGGGCGTACCGCTCAATCTATGCTGAATGACGGCGTGCCGCAAAATCTGGTCGATATTTTAACGCCATACCTGGGACTGAAAGGGCAATCCGCGGTCGATAAGTTGAACCAGTCTCCCCTGTCATTGCCCGAATCACAGGCGATGGACATCTCCAATATTTATGTCAACCAATATTCAGCCGGCATGGCCAGCCGTTATTCCTCGGCGGCAGGCAGCCCGTTTAGCGCATTACCACTCAACACGCGTACTGCGATCGTCAGCGTTGCCTATCAGTATGGTCAAAACCTGGCTCAGGCGGCCCCCACGTTCTGGAGCTATGTCACGCAGAAGCAGTGGGCCAATGTGGTTAATGAACTCAACAACTTCGGAGACGCCTATCCGACGCGGAGGCAATCGGAAGCAGCATTGATCCAATCCGATATCAATAGCGGTAAGTTGAAATAAACTGATGCCTGGGAATTATGCCTTTCCAATTCCCAGGCATTTTATTTGGATCACTGCGCCGTTGCACACGCTGAATTTTCGGCAATGACCTGAATAACCTTGTAAGTTCCCTGGGGACTTTTCTTCACAACCAGCTCCTGGCTGTTGTTGTAAGTCGGAGGGCCAGGTAACGCCTTGTCGTTAAAGCAAACCGTATAGGTTTCATTCTGTTTGTCTTCATCCAACACTTTCAACGCGTAAATCCAGCTCTTGTCCGAATTAGTTGCAGTTGCCATTCCTTTCTCACTGGAAACTGTGATGCTTTTTAACTCAGTTAATGTTGTGCCCTGTTTCAAATGACGCGGCCCCAGAGAGTTGTGAAAGGAGGTCATATCCAGGCGGTTGAGAATTTCAGCGCTTGTGTTGTCGGCCGTTTGAGCGATGGAATAAAAACTGCTGCATAAAACCAGAGTTGCCAGCACTGCTCTTGTTTTCATCCTGCTTGTCCTTTTCAAAGTGATATGACGCTCTGTGATGGTAGCATCACAGATGCCGCATTCCAATGAAAGTGATAATCGCTATCATCAACCAGCGTCCACGTTTTTGTTTATTGAATTGAAATTCTCCGTTTCTCTGAAATCACGCGTTATTTCAGATGCACGACAGGCACGTCTTTCAGTCGTGTGGTCCAGGCCGGCGACAGCCGCTGCCGTTTCATCTTCCAGCCGTCTGCCCGGTCGGGAATGCCCTGCCCGGCAAACCACACCGGCGCCCGGCCGTCCTGATTGAGACTGTCGAGCAGCTGCATCAGCCGATCGCTGTTTTTGCGCGGCGGCGCGTCGTCAAACAGGCCGAACTGCGCCACACGTTCGCTGGTGAAATCGCCCAGCATCACGCCGCTGCGATGATAGCGGTGGCCGGCGATGAAGATCCGTTCGAGCGCCCGCCGGGCGGCCTGAATGATGTCACGGCTGTCCTGGGTGGGCGTCGCCAAGCGGGTGGTCGCCTGATTGCCGTAATAGGGGGTTCTACGCCGGAACCGCCGAAATTTCCGACGAAAGGAATTGATGTACCTTTACGCGTGGTTTAGTTTGAGTTTTATATTATTATCAGGGTGCTGCATCTTGCATACGTGCAGTAATCCAGATA